>OKVX01001222.1_pt1 | contig 11037 bp, 9 predicted proteins | sample 1606941 | NCBI WGS metagenome assembly OKVX01 (sample SAMN03281016, study PRJEB24777) | human gut metagenome | isolation source: fecal sample PR161 from 1 month old female Malay infant, caesarean... | reverse complement strand
AGTGCCCACAACATTGAAAAAGGACAACGCGTACCGCCAGTCGGCATTGCTGACCGGGGAGAATTGATTCTCGACAACGATAAGTTTAGCTACAAACCGTGGAATAGCGCGCAGCTCGCGGGCAAAGTGAGAGTTGTACAACATATTGCCGGTCGTACATCTGCAAAAGAGAAAAATGCCAACCTGGTGGAGGCGATCAAGGCGGCAAAATTCCCACACGACCGCTACCAGACCACCACGATCGTGAATACCGATGACGCCATTCCGGGCTCCGGGATGTTTGTGCGTTCAAGCCTTGAGAGCAATAAAAAGCTCTACCCATGGTCGCAGTTTATCGTCGACAGCAACGGCGTCACCCGTAAGGCCTGGCAGCTGGAGGAAGAGAGCTCTGCGATTGTCGTGCTGGATAAGAACGGCCGCGTACAGTGGGTGAAAGACGGGGCGCTGACCCAGGAAGAGGTGCAGCAGGTTGTCGACCTGCTGCATAAGCTGCTGGCTCAATAAAGAGAGACGCGGAAGCCGGGATTGAGGAAGGATTCGCGCGGGGTGTAGTCCAGCGGCTTGCCCTGCCAGTCATGAACATGCGCCCCGGCGGCCGCGGCAACGGCATGCCCGGCGGCGGTGTCCCAGACGTTCGTCGGCCCAAAGCGGGGATAGAGCTGAGCTTGTCCTTCCGCCACCAGGCAGAATTTCAGCGATGAGCCAATCGAGGTGGTCTGGTGTTCACCCAGCTGCTGCAGATACTCCTGCAGCTCGCTGTCGCTGTGCGAGCGGCTAATCACCACCAGCGGCGGACGCGCGTCGCGCACCTGGATCTGCTTGCGCACGCCGCACTCTTCCTTCCACGCCTTCCCTTCTGCAGCACTGTACATCACCTTCATGACCGGCGCGTAGACCACGCCCAGCACCGCTTTACCCTTCTCAATCAGGGCGATATTGACGGTGAATTCACCGTTGCGCTTGATGAACTCTTTTGTCCCGTCCAGGGGGTCCACCAGCCAGTAGCGCTGCCAGTGCTGGCGCTCTTCCCAGCTTTGCGGCGCTTCTTCTGACAGGACGGGGATGTCCGGCGTTAAGGCCTGTAACCCTTTCAGGATCACCTTATGCGCCGCGATATCTGCCGCCGTGACCGGAGAGTCGTCCGCTTTGCTGACAACCTCCATGGGTTTACTACCGTCATACACCTGCATGATGGCATCCCCCGCATCCCGTGCGAGCTGACAAATTTTATCTAGCATTTTCCACCTCTTTGTTAACGCAGTGAGGTTAACTCTTTGTTTTAGTTATATCGTAATGTGAACAATTCCGCTATCTGTGAAGCAATTCCGGTTTCAGGTTGCTTTTTTCTGTCAGGATTCACATTTATGTAAGCAACACGTTATAGATACATACTCTTTTGTGGCCTGGATCGAAAAAAGGACTCTTCTGATGATTAAGTTTAGCGCAACGCTCCTGGCGACGCTGATTGCGGCGAGCGTGCAGGCAGCGACGGTCGATTTACGTATTCTGGAAACGACCGATCTGCACAGCAACATGATGGATTTCGATTACTACAAAGATACCCCGACGGAAAAATTCGGACTGGTACGCACGGCGAGTTTGATCAATGCGGCGCGTGGCGAAGTGAAAAATAGCGTGCTGGTCGATAACGGCGATCTCATTCAGGGCAGTCCGCTCGGGGACTACATGGCGACCAGGGGGCTGAAAAAAGGCGAGATCCATCCTGTTTATAAAGCGATGAACACCCTGGACTATACCGTCGGTAACCTCGGCAACCATGAATTCAACTACGGTCTAACATACCTGCATGATGCCCTGGCAGGCGCAAAATTCCCGTACGTTAACGCCAATATCATCGACGTTAAGACCCAAAAGCCGCTTTTTACGCCTTACCTGATTAAAGAGACTGAGGTTGTCGATCAGGACGGGAAAAAACAGACGCTGAAAATCGGCTATATCGGTTTTGTCCCGCCGCAGATCATGACGTGGGATAAGGCCAACCTCGACGGTAAGGTGACCGTTAACGACATCACCGAAACCGCGCGTAAATACGTGCCGGAAATGCGCGAAAAAGGCGCCGATCTGGTGGTCGTTGTCGCCCACTCGGGCCTCTCCGCCGATCCGTACCAGGCCATGGCAGAAAACTCCGTTTACTACCTGAGTGAGGTCCCGGGCGTCGATGCGATCCTGTTCGGCCACGCCCACGCGGTCTTCCCGGGCAAAGACTTTGCCAGCATCAAAGGGGCCGATATAGAGAAAGGGACGCTTAACGGCGTGCCGTCGGTGATGCCGGGCATGTGGGGCGACCATCTTGGCGTGGTGGATCTGGTGCTGAATAACGACGGCGGCCGCTGGAAGGTTACGCAGTCAAAAGCCGAAGCGCGCCCAATTTACGACGCTGCTGCGAAAAAATCGCTGGCGGCGGAAGATAAAAAACTGGTCGACGTGCTGAAGCACGATCACGACGCCACGCGCGAATTCGTCAGCAAGCCGATCGGCAAATCCGCCGACAGCATGTACAGCTTCCTGGCGCTGGTGCAGGACGATCCGACCGTCCAGGTCGTCAACATGGCGCAGAAAGCCTATGCCGAACACTTTGTGCAGGGCGATCCGGATCTGGCGAAACTGCCGGTGCTCTCCGCCGCTGCGCCATTCAAAGTGGGCGGACGTAAGAATGACCCGGCAAGCTATGTGGAGGTCGAAAAGGGCCAGCTCACCTTCCGTAATGCCGCCGATCTCTATCTCTACCCGAATACGCTGGTAGTGGTTAAAGCCACCGGGAAAGAGGTAAAAGAGTGGCTGGAGTGTTCTGCCGGACAGTTTAACCAGATTGACCCACACAGCAGCAAGCCGCAGTCGCTGATTAACTGGGACGGCTTCCGCACCTACAACTTCGACGTGATCGACGGCGTGAACTACCAGATTGACGTCACCCAGCCGGCGAAATATGACGGCGAGTGTCAGGCGATCCACCCGCAGGCGGAGCGCATTAAAAACCTGACCTTCAACGGCAAGGCGATCGACCCGAATGCCACTTTCCTGGTGGTGACCAATAACTACCGTGCCTACGGCGGTAAGTTTGCCGGTACGGGAGATAGCCACATCGCCTTTGCCTCGCCGGACGAGAACCGCTCTGTGCTGGCGGCGTGGATCAGCGCCGAGTCGAAAAAGGCCGGCGAAATTCATCCGGCGGTGGATAACAACTGGCGTCTGGCGCCGATCCACAGCGATACGCCGCTGGATATCCGCTTTGAAACGTCACCGTCCGAGAAGGCAGCCGCGTTTATTAAGGAGAAGGCGCAGTATCCGATGAAACAGGTCGCGACGGATGATATTGGGTTCGCGATTTATCACCTGGATTTAAGTAAGTAGCGGCGATTGTGCCGGGTGGCGCTTCGCTTACCCGGCCTACGGGATGGAAGATTATGGGTAGGCCGGGTAAGGCGAAGCCGCCACCCGGCTTTTACGCCGCGCGATCGTCCCGATTCGCCATCACCTTCGGCGTATTCACCTCAATCCAGTCCGCCAGCGCGGCGACTTTCTCGCTGACCTCGATCCCCATCGGGGTCAGGCTATACTCTACGTGCGGCGGCACAACCGGGTACGATACGCGATCGACAAACCCGTCCTGCTCCAGCGCCTGAAGCGACTGGGACAGCATCTTTTCGCTCACCCCGCCCATTTTACGGCGCAGATCGCTAAAGCGATGCGTTCCCTGGCGCAGCGCCAGCAGAATCAGTACCCCCCAGCGGCTGGTAACGTGTTTGAGCACCTCTCGTGAAGGGCATTGTTCCGCGAAGAGATTGCCATCGCGCAATTGTTCGCTGAGCGTCGGTATCGTTGTTTTCATACTTACCTTTTTGTACGTACTTACTAAAAGTTAGCTATGGTGCTAGTGTGCCACAACACCAGACAAACACGAAGGAGATTCATCATGATCGCGATTACCGGCGCCACCGGCCAGCTTGGCCATCTCGTTATCGAACAGCTGTTGAACACCGTACCGGCGAACCAGATTGTGGCCATCGTACGTAACCCGGCAAAAGCTGAAGCCTTAAGCCAGCAGGGAATTGTGGTTCGTCAGGCGGACTACACGGATGAAGCCGCATTCACCGCCGCGCTGAACGGCGTGGATAAGCTGCTGCTGATCTCGTCCAGCGAAGTCGGCCAGCGCGCGATCCAGCACCAGAACGTGATTAACGCCGCCAAAGCGGCAGGGGTGAAATTTATCGCCTACACCAGCCTGCTGCATGCGGATACCTCGCCGCTCGGTCTGCACGTTGAACACGTTGCCACTGAAAAAGCGCTGGCGGCGTCCGGCATTCCTTATGCCTTGCTGCGCAACGGCTGGTATACCGAAAACTATCTGGCGAGCGCGCCGCCTGCGCTGGAACACGGCGTGTTTATTGGTGCGGCAGGCGAAGGCAAAATTGCCTCTGCCACCCGCGCAGACTATGCCGCGGCGGCAGCGAAAGTGATTGCTGAAGAGGGCCATGCGGGCAAGGTGTATGAACTGGCGGGCGACCACGGCTGGACGCTGAGCGAACTGGCGGCTGAACTCAGCAAACAGAGCGGAAAGCCGGTCACCTACCAGAATCTCAGCGAAGCGGATTTTGCTGCCGCGCTGAAGAGCGTCGGCCTGCCTGCCGGGCTGGCCGATATGCTGGCGGACTCCGATATCGGGGCCTCCAAAGGCGGGCTCTTTGACGACAGCCATACGCTGAGCAAACTGATCGGGCGCCCAACCACTACGCTGGCGGAGAGCATTAAAGCCATTCTGTAATTGTTACGGGATGGTTATTTTTTGTGGCATCCCCTCGGGGCATCTTTGATAATGAAAAGATGACCCACAAGGAGGCTCACCGTGCAAGGCGTACCGGAACAGTTTAATGATGAAAGAGACAGCGCGCGCTTTCGCCATCTGGCGCAGCTGCCGGGCCTGGAGCTGTATCACGCGCACATTTCTGACTACGCCTTTGAGCCTCACACCCATGAAGCCTTCGGCATCGGCACGATTGAAACCGGTGCCGAACGCTTTCGCTATCGCGGCAGCCAGCATCTCGCGGCGGAGAAATCCGTCGTTACCATGAACCCGGACGAGATCCACACCGGCGAATCCGCCACCGAGGGCGGCTGGCGCTACCGGATGGTCTATATCGAACCCGATCTGCTGGAAGAGGTGACCGGCCTCCGACACTGGTGGTTCAGCGACGTGACCCGTCATGATCCGTTACGCTCACAGCAAATCGGCAGGCTTATTTACGGCTTGTGGCACACGGACGATCCGCTTGCGCAAAAAGGATTACTGCTGGATCTGATTGAGACCTTCCAGCCGTTTGCCCACCACGCGCCACGGGTTCAGGAAGGCGCGCACCGCTTCGAACGGGTACGCGAGTACCTGCACGACAACTATATGCGCGCTCTGACGCTGGACGAGCTGGCCAGCGTCGTCTCGCTCAGCCCGTATCATTTCCAGCGCCAGTTCAAAGCCCATTTTCACGTGACGCCGCATCAGATGCTGATGGCCATTCGACTCTGGCGCGCCAAAGCGTTTCTCACCCACGGCATGCCCGCCGCAGAGGTTGCCGCCGCAACCGGGCTGACCGATCAGTCACATCTGACCCGCGCGTTTACCCACCGCTACGGCATTACGCCCGTGCGCTACCAGAAGCAGGTTACACGGCGCTAATGCGCAATCTCATACAATACGCGCGCATTCGCCCCTCCTACACTGACTACAGCGTAAATACCTGTGGATGGAAAAATGATTAGTGGAGTGTTGTATGCCCTGCTGGCCGGGATGATGTGGGGACTGATTTTTGTCGGCCCGCTGATCGTGCCCGAGTATCCGGCAATATTACAGTCGACCGGACGTTATCTGGCGCTGGGGCTGATTGCCCTGCCCCTGGCGTGGCTGGGACGCGCGCGCTTGCGCCAGCTCAGCCGTCAGGACTGGGGGACCGCACTGGCGCTGACCATGATGGGCAATCTTATCTATTACGTTTGCCTCGCGAGTGCCATTCAGCGTACCGGTGCGCCGGTATCGACCATGATTATCGGCACGCTGCCGGTCGTCATTCCCGTCTTTGCTAACCTGCTCTACAGCCAGCGCGATGGTAAACTGGCGTGGTCAAAAATGGCCCCGGCGCTGGTATGCACCGCCCTGGGGCTGATATGCGTCAATATTGCCGAGCTGCGCCATGGGCAGGGCGATGTTGACCTGTGGCGGTACGGTTCTGGCATTCTGCTGGCGTTCATTTCCGTGGCGTGCTGGGCATGGTATGCCCTGCGCAACGCGCGCTGGCTGCGTGAGAACCCGGACAAGCACCCGATGATGTGGGCGACGGCGCAGGCGCTGGTCACGCTGCCCGTATCCGTCGTGGGGTATCTCGGCGCATGCCTCTGGCTGGGCCATCAGCAGCCGGACTTCGTCCAGCCCTTCGGGCCAAGACCCTGGGTGTTTATCGGCCTGATGGTGGCGATCGCGGTGCTGTGTTCATGGGTAGGCGCGCTGTGCTGGAATATTGCCAGCCAGAAGCTGCCGACGGTGATATTAGGGCCGCTGATTGTCTTCGAAACCCTGGCCGGACTGCTTTATACCTTCCTCATGCGCCAGAGCGTACCGCCGCTGTTCACGACCTGTGGGATCGTGCTGCTGGTTGTGGGGGTAGTGATGGCGGTGAGAGCGAAGCCGGAAAAACCGAGGGTCGTTCCGGCGTCGGAGGTGTGATATTTGCCGGGTGGCGGCTCCGCCTTACCCGGCCTACAAGGAGCCGTTTCGTAGGCCGGGTAAGCGCCAGCGCCACCCGGCATGATGTTAAAACGTTTCCCAGTTTGCTTCAGACGCCGCCGCTGCAGGCTGCGCTTTTGGCACATAGGTTTTTACCGGCGCCGCTTTGACCGCCTGGTTGCGGGTAATTTTGAACACCGCCACCGCTTCGTTCAGGCGTGCAGCCTGATCTTCCAGCGCCGCCGCCGCGGCCGCAGACTCCTCCACCAGTGAGGCGTTCTGCTGGGTCACGCGGTCCATCTCGGCTACCGCCTGGCCCACCTGGTCGATACCGCGGCTCTGCTCGTCAGAGGCCGAAGCAATTTCGCCCATAATGTCGGTGACGCGGGTGACCGCATTGACGATCTCAGCCATCGTGGCCCCGGCTTCGTTAACCAGCTGCGAGCCCGCGTTCACGCGTTCGCCGGAGTCATCGATCAGCGCTTTGATCTCTTTCGCCGCCTGAGCGCTGCGCTGGGCAAGGGTACGCACTTCCCCTGCCACCACCGCAAAACCACGGCCCTGCTCGCCTGCACGGGCCGCTTCTACCGCCGCGTTCAGCGCCAGAATATTCGTCTGGAAGGCAATCCCGTCGATCACGTTGGTAATTTGCGCGATTTTGCTGGAACTGGTGGCGATTTCGTCCATCGTCCGCACGACGCCTTCCACCACGTTACCGCCCTTCTTCGCCGTGGAGGAGGCATCCAGCGCCAGACGGGAAGCCTGACGCGCGTTATCGGCGTTCTGCTTCACGGTCGCCGTCAGCTGTTCCATGCTGGCTGCCGTCTCTTCCAGAGACGCGGCCTGCTGCTCGGTACGGGAAGAGAGGTCGTTACTGCCAGCGGAGATTTCGCCTGCACCGGTATAAATCGTATCTGCGCCTTCGCGCACCACGCCCACGGTGTTCGCCAGCGAAGTTTGCATCTCCTGCACGTTGCGCGCCAGGATGGCCATTTCATTTTTTCCGTCTGCCTGAATCGGCTGGGTGAGATCGCCTGCCGCAATGGCGCGAATATGGTTGATCACCTCTTCCAGCGGCAGCAGCAGCACGCGGCGCATCGCAATCCAGCTGGAGATAATCACCACGATCACCAGCAGCATGACCGCAGAGAGGATCCACAGGATGCGCTTGTAATCACTTTCGTTATCCTGAATGCCTTTATCCGTGAGCGCGGCCTGCGCTTCACGCCATTCACGATAAACCGTCTGCATCGCATTCTGTTTTTGTTCGGCATTCTGCTTGAACATATCTTCCAGATTGCCCTGGCTCAGCAGAACATTCATTTGCGTCAGCGTTGCAGAGTAAATGCGGTACTGCTCCTCGAGTTGGTTGGTCAGGTTCTCATCCAGGCCTGGCGTATTCGGCAAGGCATAGTATTTATCGTAATGAACCTGGGCTTCAGTCAGCAGATTTTTCGCCGTGGTCACCAGCTCATTCAGCTGACCGCCGTTAATTTGCGAGGCCATGCTGCTTTGCAGGCGCAGCATTCCGCGGTTCAGGGTGACGCGCGCCTGGTTCAGACTGATCCACGCATCGGTAAACTCCGCCACGTTCTTGCTGGAGAGCTGCGACACGGTAAAGTTGTCTTTATCGTTATTCAGGGCGTTGATAAAGATACCGGCGGAAATCATTTGCATGATGCCGAGCACAAGCAGCACCGAAATCAGAAGGGTAATGACTTTTATACGTTTAAACATGCGTTGCCTTTGTTATATGCAGGTTTGTCTGACGTGGATATATCGGCAGGTGCAGCGGGTTGTTTACTGTTTCTCCACCTTTAAAAAGTTTCGAAACCACTTTCCTGAACCCATTCAGAGAGTTAAATCGGATATTTTTTGTGATCTGCATCTCACTTTTACCCTTCCCTCTAAAGGGTTATAGCGTCGCTTAAAAGATGCATTTAATATGCATCTTTTATTATTGATGATGAGGTAACTGCTATGGCCTTTCGCGACCAACCCCTGGGCGAGCTGGCGCTCTCCATTCCTCGCGCTTCTGCGCTGTTTCGCAAATACGATATGGACTACTGTTGCGGCGGTAAGCAAACCCTGGCACGGGCGGCCCTACGCAAAGAGCTGAACGTTGAGGTGATTGAAGCCGAGCTGGCGAAGCTGGCCGAGCAGCCCGTCGACAAAGACTGGCGAACCGCTCCGCTCGCGGAAATCATCGACCATATCATCGTGCGTTACCATGACCGTCACCGTGAACAGCTGCCTGAGCTGATCCTGCAGGCGACCAAAGTCGAGCGCGTGCATGCCGACAAACCTTCCGTACCGCGCGGTCTGGCGAAATACCTGACCCTGCTGCACGAAGAGCTTTCCAGCCACATGATGAAAGAAGAGCAGATCCTCTTCCCGATGATTAAACAGGGAATGGGAAGCCAGGCGATGGGGCCCATCAGCGTGATGGAAAGCGAGCATGATGACGCGGGCGAACTGCTGGAAGTGATCAAACACACCACCCACAACGTCACGCCGCCGCCAGAAGCGTGCACAACGTGGAAAGCGATGTACAACGGCATTAACGAGATGATTGACGACCTGATGGAACACATCAGCCTTGAGAACAACGTTCTGTTCCCGCGGGCATTAGCGGGGGAATAAAAAAGCCCGGTGGCGCTAGCGCTTACCGGGCCTGCAAGGTCCTCGAACGTAGGCCGGGTAAGCGTCAGCGCCACCCGGCAACATGCTTAACGCATGCCAGCCATCCGTTTCTTACCGATAAACATCCAGCCCAGCCCCAGCGCGATAAACCACAGCGGCGTGACGATCAGCGCCTGACGGGTATCATCTTCCAGCGTCAGCAGAACCAGCACGAAGACGAAGAACGCCATGCACACCCAGCACATCAGCTTGCCCAGCGGCATCTTGTAGATCGATTTTTCATGCAGGTGTGGGCGCTGTTTGCGGTACACCAGATAGGAACAGAGGATGATGGTCCAGACGAACATAAACAGGATCGCTGAGACCGTGGTAATCATGGTGAACGCGCCAATCACGCTTGGGTTTACGTAGAGCATCACCACGCCGCCCAGCAGGCACATGCAGGAGAAGGTCAGCCCTTTCGCAGGTACCGCACGCTTAGACAGCTTGGCGAACGCGCTCGGCGCCACACCTTCCTGCGCCAGACCAAACAGCATACGGCTGGTTGAGAACACGCCGCTGTTCGCGGAAGACGCCGCTGAGGTCAGCACCACGAAGTTAATCAGGCTCGCCGCCGCAGGCAGCCCCACCAGCACGAACAGCTCAACGAACGGGCTCTTGCTTGGCACCACCGAGCTCCACGGCGTCACGGACATAATGATGATCAGCGCGAAGACGTAGAACATGATGATACGCACCGGAATGGAGTTGATGGCGCGCGGGAGAGACTTCTCCGGATCTTTGGTTTCCGCAGCGGTCGTTCCGACAAGCTCAATCCCTACAAACGCGAACACCGCAATCTGGAAGCCGGCAAAGAAGCCGCTGATACCTTTCGGGAACCAGCCTCCATCATTCCACAGATGGGTAAACGACGCCTGAACGCCGGTTGGTGACTGGAAGTGGGTGAGCACCATCACCAGGCCCACCACGATGAGCCCGACAATGGCCACGATTTTGATCATCGCGAACCAGAACTCCATCTCACCGAACATTTTAACGGTGGCGAGGTTCAGGCTCAGCAGCAGAACAATAACCGCCAGCGAGGCCACCCAGTCCGACAGCCCGGGGAACCAGAACTGCGCATAGGCGGTTATCGCCACGACGTCCGCCATACCGGTCACGACCCAGCAGAACCAGTAGGTCCAGCCGGTGAAATAGCCCGCCCATGGCCCGAGCAGGTCTGAAGCGAAGTCGCTGAAGGATTTGTATTCGAGGTTCGAGAGCAGCAGTTCACCCATTGCACGCATCACGAAGAACAGCATAAAACCGATAATCATATAAACGAATATGATTGACGGTCCGGCGAGACTGATGGTTTTGCCTGACCCCATAAACAGCCCGGTACCGATGGCACCCCCAATAGCAATGAGCTGAATATGACGGTTTGTGAGATTGCGCCGTAGCGACTGTTCAGACGACGCCTCTTCGTCGGCGACGACTTTGACCTGATCTACCATGTGATATTTTCCTGTTTATGCCTGTCTGTGTTGTTAAGGCTCTTCTGGCCTTTAAATACGTCAAAAAAATGACGTTCCCTTGTTAGGGCTAATCGATATTAGGTAAGAATCGGCGGGATGAATACTATGATTTAGATATTATGTTAATAATATGTTGAAAGTGAGTGT
>OKVX01001219.1_pt1 | contig 11052 bp, 10 predicted proteins | sample 1606941 | NCBI WGS metagenome assembly OKVX01 (sample SAMN03281016, study PRJEB24777) | human gut metagenome | isolation source: fecal sample PR161 from 1 month old female Malay infant, caesarean... | reverse complement strand
ATTTAATACGAAACCCGTGAAATCTAGTTAGATTTCACGGGTTTTTCTGAATGTTAATAGCGTTTGATAAACCTCTTCTTTTGTTGCAGGCGATTGACTTCGAACGATGCCGTCTTCTGGAGAAAATGCCAGATCAACAATTTTCTTTAGTTCATCAACAGATGGGAAAATTGACAACATTTCATAAGTAATGGGCAAATTGAGTTTTTCAAATAGTTCTTGATGACTTGTCAGTTCATCATGGCGACCTTCAATACGTAGTTGCTGCAATGTCGTCAATGCAATGATCTGTCCATGACTTCCCTTTATCTCTCCTCCCCACAAACTAACCATCGCATTATGGAGCGCATGGGCAATACTTAAGCCCCCGGATTCAAATCCAATGCCACTTAATAACGTGTTGGCCTCTACCACTGCATCAAATTCTACTGTGATCTCTTTTCTCTTATTCGCCTCAACTGCTGCTTCTGCATTTTTAAGTAAAACATCACGACACTTTTCGGCAATTGCTTCTGCTGCTAGTGTTGGTGCTGCCCCTAAGGTATTTTTTCCAAAATTTTCACGTACAGTCCTTGCTTCTATGAATGTAGACAAACCATCTGCTATTCCGGCAGTTAAGAAATGAATCGGACTATTGATCAAAATAGCGGTGTCAACTAGAACCAAGTCAGGACTTTGAGTATAATAGGTATACTTCTCGAAATAGCCATTTTGATATTTCACAGAGATTCTTGAAGTGGGCGCGTCTGTCGAAGCAGATGTCGGAACAACGATACATCGTCTGCTTGACTTAAAAGCCAATGCTTTTCCTATATCGATCGCCCGTCCACCACCTATAGCAATTACATAATCAAATTCATCAATCGTGCTGTTCTCTTCTGCGAACCGTACAGAAATTTGACCGCCTAAAGAAGTCAACTCATCCACCAAACGTTTGCCAATCATCTCGTACACAAATTGATCCGTAACTAATAACCCCTTTTTACCAAATGCTAGAATATCTCTCAAATGATTCCATAAAACATTTTCGCCCTGACGATACGTCATTGGACTAACAAAGACTTTTTCCATAGTTACTCCCTCTATCCATTTTAAACTCATCATAGCAATCAGAGAAAACTGTTGCAAGTTATTCTAGGAGCAGCTTTATGAAACACAAAAAGCACGTAAGCGTTGAACGCTTACGTGCTAGAAAATCAAATTAAGCTTCGATTTCAGTTACGATACCTGAACCAACGGTACGTCCACCTTCACGAATAGAGAAAGTTGTTCCTTTTTCTACGGCGATTGGATGGATTAATTCAACGTCGATTGTTACGTTATCGCCAGGCATGACCATTTCAGTACCTTCTGGCAACACGATATTACCGGTAACGTCTGTTGTACGGAAGTAGAATTGAGGACGATAGTTGTTAAAGAATGGTGTATGACGTCCACCTTCTTCTTTCGTCAACACATAAACTTCTGCACTGAATTTCGTATGTGGTGTAATTGAACCTGGTTTAGCTAATACTTGACCACGTTCGATTTCATCACGTGTAATACCACGTAATAGAACCCCAACGTTATCTCCAGCTTCACCATAATCCAATGTTTTACGGAACATTTCAAGTCCAGTAACGACAGCCTTTTGAACTTCAGGTTTGATCCCGATAATTTCAACTTCGTCACCGACTTTGACTTCCCCACGATCAATACGACCAGATGCAACAGTCCCACGCCCAGTGATTGAGAAAACATCTTCCACTGGTAACAAGAATGGTTTGTCAGTGTCACGTTCTGGTGTTGGAATATATTCGTCAACCGTATCCATTAGGTCCATGATTACTTGTTCTTGTTCAGGATCGCCTTCTAAAGCTTTCAGAGCTGAACCTTTAAGAACAGGAATATCATCGCCTGGGAAACCATATTCTGAAAGCAACTCACGTACTTCCATTTCAACTAAATCAATCAATTCTTCATCGTCAACTAAATCAACTTTGTTCAAGAAGACGATCAAGTATTTAACACCCACTTGGCGTGATAATAAAATGTGCTCACGTGTTTGAGGCATTGGTCCATCAGTAGCAGATACTACTAAGATCGCACCGTCCATTTGAGCAGCACCGGTAATCATGTTTTTTACATAGTCCGCGTGGCCTGGAGCATCAATATGGGCATAGTGGCGTTTTTCAGTTTCATATTCAACGTGTGCAGTATTGATAGTGATTCCGCGTTCACGTTCTTCTGGTGCAGCATCGATACTAGCATAGTCTTGAGGGTTTGCTAGACCTTTCTTACCTAATACCGTTGTAATTGCTGCCGTTAAAGTTGTTTTCCCATGGTCGACGTGGCCAATGGTACCAATATTAACGTGTGGTTTACTTCTATCATAATGTTCTTTTGCCATAATAAACAAACCTCCTAAAAAGTGTAAAAATTCTTACGGATATAGTGTAAAGCATTTTGAGCAAAATGAAAAAGATTTACACTTTTACTTTTCGTAAGTAACTATCCGAGATTATAATACATCAGAATTGGTCAAACTCCAAACAATTTGTTTCTCTACTTAATTAGATGAGAAATTGAACCTGATTTTAAGCGAAATAAGTTCATTGGAAGCAAATGAACTGGGATATAATATAGACTAAAGAGTGTACAGAAAAATAAATAATTGGTTTAATAGTGAATGGAAATTTATCTCATTAACTCGTTGAATTTATAAAATGAATGGAGGATAGCTATGAAAGAATTTCAGAAACAGTTGGCTCAATGGCCCTTAGATATAAAGCAAGCCTGGAGCATCGGTTTTGTTTTTGTTAGAGAAAAAGAGCATTATTGGCATTTCTCCGCTAGACAGTGGACAGAGCAGCAAATTCAGGATTATTTTTTTAAACGTTTTGGAAAGGAAGGCCGGTTTATCTCCTACCCTGAACTAAGTTTAAAGCAGCTAAGGATCGATGAGATTCCTGAACTTTTGATCATCATCCCTTACGATCCTAGAAAGGAGAAACAATAATATGGCCTTATTAGAACTACATGATGTGAATTATCAGACAGATGATCGATTGATTTTGAATCAGATCACTTTATCTGTTGAAAAAGGTGATTTTTTAACGATTACTGGTCCCTCTGGCGGAGGAAAAAGTACCCTGCTGCGACTGATTGCTTCTTTATTAACGCCGACAAGCGGCGAGATACTTTTTGAAGGAAAAGCGCAGCAAACCTATGACTATACTGCCTATCGACAACAGGTATCGTATTGCTATCAACAGCCCTCTTTATTTGGAGATACGGTAGAAGATAATTTAACCTTTCCCTATCTAATAAGAGAAGCAGAACCTAATCGGAAGGACATGCTGGATCAGCTTCAATTAGTTGATCTGCCAGAAAGCTATTTTTATAAAAGTATCAATGAACTTTCTGGCGGTGAGCGTCAGCGGATCGCATTGATTCGTAATATTTTATTCCTGCCTAAGGTTTTGCTTTTGGACGAGGTAACAGCGGGCTTAGACGAACAAACGAAAACAATTATTCATCGCCTAATGGATGACATTCAGAAAAAAGGCTGCACCATTCTTCAGGTCACTCATGATGAAGCAGAAATCAATTCTGCAAAGAAACTACTACATGTTCAAGGAGGAAAACTGGATCAATGAATCAACTTGCTGTAAATAATCTTTCTCTGTTGTTAGCCTTTGCACTTGTCTTAATCGCTGTTGGAATAAGCTATAAAGAGAAGTTGAACTTATCTAAAGATATTTTCTTCAGCATTGTACGGGCAATTATCCAATTAGTCATTGTCGGCTATTTATTGAAATACATTTTTCAAGTTAACAACAATTTACTGACTTCAGGGATGAGTCTTTTTATTGTATTAAATGCGGCGTGGAACGCCCATAAAAGAAATCCTGCTCGCCAAAAAAAATACCTGCACTCTTTGGCAGCTATTTTCGTAAGTACCTATATCACTCTTGGTGTATTGTTTTTAGCAGGAGCAATCAAATTCATCCCTTCGCAAATCGTACCTATCACGGGAATGATCGCCAGCAATTCGATGGTGGCGATCGGCTTATGTTATCGTGCGTTGAATACGCAATTTCACGACTTGCGACAGCAAACTTTGGAGAAATTAGCTCTAGGTGCTTCTATCAAATTGGCCTCTAAGCCTATTCTTCAGCAAAGCATTAAAACAGCGATGCAGCCAACCATTGATTCCGCCAAAACAGTCGGTTTGGTTAGCTTGCCGGGGATGATGTCTGGGTTAATCTTCGCTGGCCTTGATCCGGTCCACGCAATCAAATATCAGATCATGGTCACCTTTATGCTGTTATCAGCTACCAGTCTGGGATCTATCATCGGCGGATACTCTGCTTATAAAAACTATTTTAATGAAAATCATCAATTGACAATTTAATTCGAAAAAGGCCTCCAAAAGTTCGCTTTCGGAGGCCTTTTCTTAGACTAATAAATTATAGAGTGTTTTATTTTGACTTAGTTCAATGTACGTTGAATCAAATGTCTTAAGTCGCTTCAGCAAATTTGGTAACGTTTCAGGCTTCTTCAATAAGACACCTATCACGACTGGTCCGGTTCCACGATTACTCTTTTTCGTATATTCAAATCGAGTAATGTCATCCCCTTCTCCTAGAACTTCCGATACAAATTCTTTTAAAGCGCCGGGACGCTGTGGAAAATTCACCACAAAATAATGCTTCAACCCTTCATAAATCAATGAACGTTCTTCGATTTCAGCCATTCGATTAATATCATTATTTCCACCGCTGATAATGCAAATAACCGTTTTGCCTTTGATTTTATCTTTCATTAAATCTAAGGCGGCCACGCTTAAAGCACCCGCAGGTTCCACTACGATCGCTTGCTTCCCGTAGAGATCTAAAATAGTGGAACAGATTAGTCCTTCATCAACAGACATCAACTCATCTACGTATTCTTTACTGTGAGAATATGTGATTTCACCGACACGTTGAACGGCGGCGCCATCGACAAACTTGTCAATCTCATTTAATTTGACCGGCTGTTCTTCCTCAAAGGCTGCCTGCATAGAAGCAGCTCCTTTTGGCTCAACGCCTATTACTTTAGTGGTTGGTGAAGTATTTTTTACGTAGGAGGAGACACCGCTGATCAAGCCCCCACCACCGATAGCAGAGATGACGTAATCAGGTTTGTAGCCTTCACTTTCTGCGTCCGTCATCATTTCCAACGCCAAGGTTCCTTGACCGGCAATAATATTTTTATCGTTAAAAGGATCAATAAATGTCATGCCGTTTTCTTCACAGTATTTTCTTGCGGCAGCGGCAGAAGCATCAAAGGTATCACCAACTAAATGAATATCCGCAAACTCACCGCCAAAGAACTTCACTTGAGAAACTTTTTGCTGCGGTGTAGTAGTCGGCATAAAAATTGCTGCTTTTGTTCTTAACTCATGACAGGTATAAGCGACACCCTGTGCATGATTTCCCGCACTCGCACAAACTACACCCTTTTTCAATTCTGCCTCTGGAAGCTTCTTAATTGCGTAATAAGCACCGCGTAACTTAAATGAACGAACTTTCTGCAGGTCTTCTCTTTTCAAAAGCACCGTTGCCTGATACTTTTCGGATAAATAACGATCATATTGCAACGGTGTATGGTTTACAGCGTTTTTCAATAATTGATACGCACTGCGGACCTCGGTATCTTTGATCAATTCCATCGCTGCACCTCCACTAATCTTTAAGACTTACAAATGGCATCATTTTTCTTAATTCACCGCCGACTTCTTCAATTTGATGTCCGGCACTTTCAGCACGCATCTTCTTGAATTCAGGGAAGCCATTCTTATTATCGTCAATGAAGCCTTTCGCAAATTTACCATTTTGGATATCAGTTAACACTTCCTTCATCCCGGCTTTTGCTGTTTCAGTGATTACGCGAGGACCAGAAACATAGTCGCCGTATTCAGCTGTGTTAGAGATTGAATTACGCATTTTGGCAAAGCCACCTTCATAAATCAAATCGACAATCAACTTCATTTCATGGCAAACTTCAAAGTAAGCCAGTTCAGGTTGGTAGCCAGCTTCAACTAGGGTTTCAAATCCAGCTTCGATCATACTAGTTAAACCACCGCAAAGCACTGCTTGTTCCCCGAATAAGTCTGTTTCGGTTTCTTCCTTAAATGTTGTTTCCAAGACACCTACTCGTGTAGCACCGATTCCTTTCGCATAAGACAATGCCAAGTCTTGAGCAGTTCCTGTTGCATCTTGATAAACAGCAAATAAAGCAGGTACCGCAAATCCTTCAGTAAAGGTACGACGGACCAAATGCCCTGGACCTTTAGGAGCCACTAAGAATACATCGACATTCTTCGGTGGATTGATAACGTCAAAGTGAATATTGAACCCATGAGCAAAGACTAAAGCATCGCCTTCCTCTAAGTTTGGTGCGATTTCATTTTCGTAAAGTGTTCCTTGAATTTCATCTGGAGCTAAAATCATGACTACTTCGGCTTTCTTTGTTGCTTCAGCTACTGGCAACACATCAAACCCATCTTCGCGAGCAGCCTCAGCGGATTTTCCTTCTCGAATACCGATCACTACTTGATGACCTGTATCTCTAAGATTTTGTGCATGAGCATGACCTTGCGATCCATACCCTACCACTGCGATTGTTTTTCCTTCCAAAGCATCCTTCGCTACTGCATCATCATAATAAACTTTAACCATAATTTTTCCTCCAATTTTTTAAACTATATTAATAGCAAAACGAATAATCAATTTTGCGTTTAACCTCTACTAAATCCGGTAACACCGGTTCTTGCTAATTGTTTAATCCCGTAAGGCCGCAAGACGTCGATACAAGCATTGACCTTATCTGTAGAGCCAGCCACTTGTACCACGATTGTTTTCAATCCTACATCTACAACGTCTGCTCTAAATGGATCAATCATCGCCTGAATCTCAGAGCGCGTAGCCGCTGGAGCACTGACTTTGATCAAGGCCAACTCTCGTTCTAAATGCGGCTCATCGGTTACATCAGAAACTTTAACGACATCGATTTGTTTATTTAATTGCTTTGTTACTTGCTCAACATCCGCTAAGGTATCCGCTTGAATAATGATCGTCATCCGCGATTCGCCGTCTTTTTCCGTTCGCCCGACGGAGACACTGTCCATGTTTACTTGCCGACGATTTAGCACACTTGTAATTCGACTGAGCACCCCTGCTTGGTCATGAACCATCGCTGTAATCATCCGTCTCATCTTAATCAACCCCTAACATTTGATCATTTGGCATCCCGGCTGGAATCATCGGTAATACATGCTCTTTGTTGCAGATCATGACCTCAATCAGCATTGGTCCAGGTGTAGCAAAAGCCTCCTGTAACTCCTTCTCCAAAGAAGCTGGGTCGGTAATTTTCTTATTCCCAATTCCATAAGCCTCCGCCATTTTCATAAAGTCTGGCTGCTCATGAAAGACCGATTGTGAGCGTCGTTCATTGTAAAACTTCTCCTGCCATTGCCGAACCATTCCCAATGATTGATTGTTCAATAAAACAAATTTGATGTCCAACTGATGTTGGTTTAAGATTGCCAGCTCCTGATTCGTCATTTGGAATCCGCCATCTCCCACAAAAACAACTACGGATTCTTTTCGTTTACCAAATTTCACGCCGATTCCTGCTGGGATGCCATACCCCATAGTCCCAAGTCCACCACTGGTGATCAGCTGCTTAGGAAATTGGAATGGATAATATTGAGCTACCCACATTTGATGTTGTCCTACGTCTGTTACAACATAGGATTTTCCTTTTGTAATTCGACCGATGATTTCTATTACTTCTTGCGGTTTGATGATTTTTTCGTGACGATCATATTTTAATGGATACTTTTTCTTCCGTTCATCACAGAGATCACGCCAAGCTTGGCAATCGGGAGCTTCAATTTCGATTGACAGCATTTGCTGTAAAGCAATTTTTGCATCGCCAACAATCGGTACATCCGTCTTGATGATTTTGCCGATTTCAACTGGATCCACGTCAATATGAGCAACTTTCGCATGTGGTGCAAAAGCATCAGGTGAACAGGCAAGGCGATCATCAAAACGACTGCCAATATTAATTAACAGATCCGTTTCCATCATTGCCATATTTGCTACATAGGTCCCATGCATTCCGCCCATTCCTAAGAAATTAGGGTCATCATGGGGCAGTAGTCCTAAGCCTAAAAGCGTACTAACGGTCGGAATTTGGTATTTATCAACAAACTGCCTTAATTCCTCAGCACCATTCGCTGCTACTACTCCGCCGCCAACCAAAAGAAGAGGTTTTTTAGCTTTCTTTAGTAAGCTCATTAAGCGTTCAACCTGTAAAATCGAGGGGGTCGTTGTTGGCTGATAGCTTTCTAAATGAACCGGCCGATCAATCTTTGGATTTGATTTCAATACTGTGATGTCCTTCGGTAAATCAATCAAAACTGGTCCTTTGCGTCCAGTTGTAGCAATATGGAAGGCTTCATTAACGATACGTGGAAGCTCTTCGATGTCGCGAACTTGATAATTATTTTTGGTGATGGGAACGGTAATTCCCAGCATATCCGCTTCCTGAAAGGCGTCTTTTCCGATTCCTGGAGTTGTTACCTGACCAGTGATTACTACTAGTGGAACAGAATCGATCATTGCATCAGCGATTCCTGTCACGACATTCGTTGCACCTGGACCGCTAGTTACGATCACAACTCCCGGTTTTCCTGTAGCTTTCGCGTACCCTTCAGCTGCGTGAACTGCACCCTGCTCGTGCCGTGTGAGAATATTTGGGATAGATTCATCATAGAGGGAATCAAATAATGGTAGGACGGACCCTCCGGGATACCCAAAAATCAATTCGACTCCTTGATGCTCCAGACACTTGATTAACAAATCTGCACCATTGTATAGGTGTTCTGTTTCCACTTTTTGTTTCATTTCTTCCACCCCGATTCCCCCTATTCTTCAGGCAATTTCATGACACCGCCAGTATGTGCTGAAGTGACCATTGCCGAGTAACGCGCTAACCAGCCTTTTTTGACCTTCGGCTGGAATTTTTTCAATCCCTCTTGCCGTTTTGCTAATTCTTCTGCTGATACATCCACATTCAATGTTCGATTCGTTAAATCGATCGTGATTTCATCACCATCTTGAACCAGCGCGATTGGTCCACCTGCAGCAGCTTCTGGAGAGATATGTCCAACAGCGATTCCTCGAGTAGCTCCTGAGAAACGCCCATCAGTAATCAGTGCTACATCTTTCCCCAAACCACGCCCGACAATACTAGACGTCGGTGCCAACATTTCCGGCATACCAGGTCCGCCTTTTGGACCTTCGTAACGAATAACAACAACATGTCCTTTCGTAACTGTGTGATTGTCAATAGCTTCCACCGCTTCATCATGGGAGCTAAAGCAAATCGCTTTTCCTTTAAAGACCTTAATACTTGGGTCTACTCCCCCGACTTTAATTACACTACCTTCTGGTGCAATGTTGCCATATAAGATAGAAAGACCGCCGACTGGACTATAAGGAGAAGTTTTCGGATGGATTACCTCTTCATTCCGAATTTTTGCAGATGCAACACTTTCCCGTAAGGTTTTGCCTGTCACTGTGATTCGATCAGAATGAATCGCTCCGTCAATGGAGACCAATTCATTGATAATTGCTGGAACACCACCTGCCTCATGGACATCGTGCATCGAATAATTAGAAGACGGCGCGATTTTTGAAAGGTAAGGAACTCTTTTTGCAATCTCATTGATATCGGATTGATCGTAATCAATCTCTGCTTCATTGGCGATTGCCAATGTATGAAGAACCGTATTAGTTGAGCCGCCCATCGCCATGTCTAACGCGAACGCGTCATCGATAGCATCTTTTGTTACGATATCCCGCGGTTTAATTTGCTTCTTCACCAGATCCATTAAGTGTTTCGCCGATTCGCGAACCAGCTCGCGACGTTCATCAGAAACAGCCAAAATTGTCCCATTTCCTGGTAAAGCTAACCCAAGAATCTCTAATAGACAGTTCATAGAATTTGCTGTAAACATTCCGGCGCATGAACCACAAGTTGGACACGCATTTTGTTCCATAAAGAGAAAATCTTCTTTGGTCATTTGACCTTCTTTAAATGCGCCAACAGCTTCAAACATTGACGAAAGTGTCGTTTGGTGCCCACGGGGATCAATCCCAGCCTTCATTGGACCGCCTGAACAAAAGATGGATGGCACATTCGTTCTCATAGCAGCCATGATCATTCCCGGAGTGATTTTGTCACAATTGGGAATATAAAATACTCCGTCAAACCAATGGGCGTTAATGACTGTTTCTGCCGCATCAGCGATAAGTTCTCTACTCGGCAGCGAGTAGCGCATTCCGATATGCCCCATCGCAATTCCATCGTCTACACCAATCGTATTGAATTCGAACGGAATGCCTCCGGCTTCACGAATCGCTTCTTTTGCTACATCGGCGAGTTCTCGTAGGTGGACATGTCCCGGTACAATATCGATATAAGAATTACAAATAGCAATAAATGGCTTATCCATATCGTGGATATTTTTTACTTGGCCAGTCGCGTATAACAAACTTCTGGCGGGTGCTGCATCAATACCTTTTTTAATCTGATCACTTCTCATAGTCACATCTCCCTACCTTCAAAAAAAGAGCATCCCATCAATAAATGGGATGCTCTTGCAAGAATCCCATTTCTAACGCAAATAGGACTCAAACTAACGGTTGTTACTTCTCCGCGTTCTAAGTCCTGGACTCAATAATTAATAAGACGATGCCATCAAAATTATTGTATTTACTCTTGCGCATAAAAATCGGCTCCTTGTTTTTTCTAATAATATCTTAATCATTTTTTTATACTATACATTTCATAAGATTAAAAGTCAATGAATTTTCAGAATATTTTCTAACTTAGCAATTTTTTGGTTTCTTATTGGTAAAAAAGAGTCCTATAGCACCAATATTAATATCCTCTTAAGTCTGTCTCTTATACACATCTGACGCTGCCGACGAGCGATCTAGTGTAGATCTCGGT
>OKVX01001212.1_pt1 | contig 11143 bp, 6 predicted proteins | sample 1606941 | NCBI WGS metagenome assembly OKVX01 (sample SAMN03281016, study PRJEB24777) | human gut metagenome | isolation source: fecal sample PR161 from 1 month old female Malay infant, caesarean... | reverse complement strand
AAACTTTCCGGCGCGCATAATTTCCGACTGGCGCTGGTTACGAGCCCTGCAGGTTATGGAAAAACAACGCTCATTTCGCAATGGGCCGCAGGTAAAAGCGATCTTGGCTGGTACTCCCTTGATGAGGGCGATAACCAGCAAGAACGTTTTGCCAGCTATCTGATTGCCGCCATTCAGCAGGCCACCAACGGGCACTGCGTGGCCAGCGAAGTGATGGTGCAAAAGCGCCAGTACGCCAGCCTGTCCTCCCTTTTCTCTCAGCTGTTTATTGAACTGGCTGAGTGGCACCGCCCGCTTTACGTGGTCATTGATGATTATCATCTGATCACTAACCCGGTGATCCATGAGTCCATGCGCTTCTTCCTGCGCCATCAGCCGGAAAACCTGACCCTGGTGGTGCTGTCGCGTAACCTGCCGCAGCTGGGCATTGCCAACCTGCGCGTGCGCGATCAGCTGCTGGAAGTGGGTAGCCAACAGCTGGCCTTTACCCATCAGGAAGCCAAACAGTTCTTTGACTGCCGCCTGAACTCACCGATTGAGGCCGCTGAAAGCAGCCGCCTGTGCGACGATGTCGCCGGTTGGGCGACAGCGCTGCAGCTGATTGCCCTCTCCGCCCGGCAAAACAACAGCCCGACGCATCAGTCCGCGCGTCGCCTGGCGGGGATCAACGCCAGCCATCTTTCCGATTACCTGGTGGATGAGGTGCTGAACAGCGTCGATCCTTCGACCCGCCATTTCCTGCTGAAGAGCTCCCTGCTGCGTTCCATGAACGACGCGCTGATTGTGCGCGTGACCGGCTGCGAAAACGGTCAGCTGCAGCTTGAAGAGATTGAACGCCAGGGGTTGTTCCTGACGCGGATGGACGATCCCGGTGAATGGTTCAGCTATCACCCGCTGTTTGGCAGTTTCCTGCGCCAGCGTTGCCAGTGGGAGCTGGCGACTGAATTGCCGGACATCCACCGGGCTGCCGCTGAGAGCTGGATGGCGCAAGGCTTCCCGAGCGAGGCTATCCATCATGCGCTCGCCGCCGGTGATGCCGGCATGCTGCGCGATATCCTCCTCAACCACGCGTGGGGGTTGTTTAACCACAGCGAACTGACGCTGCTGGAAGAGTCGCTGAAAGCGTTGCCGTGGGAGAGCCTGCTGGAGAACCCGCGTCTGGTGCTGCTGCAGGCCTGGCTGATGCAGAGCCAGCACCGCTACAGCGAAGTGAATACCCTGCTGGCGCGTGCCGAGCAGGAGATGGAAAGCGATATGGATACCACCCTGCACGGCGAATTTAACGCCTTGCGGGCCCAGGTAGCAATCAACGATGGCGATCCGGAAGAAGCAGAGCGGCTGGCGATGGTCGCGCTGGATGAGCTGCCGCTGGCCAATTTCTACAGCCGCATTGTGGCGACGTCGGTACACGGCGAGGTACTGCACTGCAAGGGTGAGCTGACGCGCTCCCTGTCGCTGATGCAACAAACCGAACAGATGGCCCGCCGTCATGATGTCTGGCATTACGCGCTGTGGAGCCTGATCCAGCAAAGCGAAATTTTATTTGCTCAGGGGTTCCTGCAGGCGGCCTGGGAGAATCAGGAAAAAGCGTTCCAGCTGATTCGCGAACAGCATCTTGAACAGCTGCCAATGCACGAGTTCCTGTTGCGTATTCGCGCCCAGCTTCTGTGGGCGTGGTCACGCCTGGATGAAGCAGAGAGCTGTGCCCGCCAGGGCGTAGAGGTGCTTTCCGGCTTCCAGCCGCAGCAGCAACTGCAGTGCCTGGCCCTGCTGGTGCAATGCTCGCTGGCGCGCGGGGATCTGGATAATGCCCGCAACCATCTGAACCGTCTGGAGAACCTGCTCGGCAATGGTCAGTATCACAGCGACTGGGTTTCGAACGCCGATAAGGTGCGGGTGATTTACTGGCAGATGACGGGTGATAAGAAATCCGCCGCCAACTGGCTGCGCCAGACGCCAAAACCTGAATTTGCAAATAACCACTTCCTGCAAAGTCAGTGGCGAAACATTGCCCGTGCGCAGATCCTGCTCGGTGAGTTTGAGCCGGCTGAGATTGTGCTTGAAGAGCTGAACGAGAACGCCCGCAGCCTGCGTCTGATGAGCGATCTCAACCGTAACCTGCTGCTGCTTAACCAGCTCTACTGGCAGGCCGGGCGTAAAAATGATGCCCAGCGCGTGCTGCTGGAGGCGTTGCAGCTGGCGAACCGTACCGGGTTTATCAGTCACTTTGTGATTGAGGGCGAAGTGATGGCTCAACAGCTGCGTCAGCTTATTCAGCTCAACACGCTGCCGGAGCTGGATCAGCACCGTGCCCAGCGTATCCTGCGCGAGATTAACCAGCACCATCGCCACAAGTTCGCCCACTTCGACGAGAACTTCGTTGAACGCCTGCTGAACCATCCGGAAGTGCCTGAACTTATTCGCACCAGCCCGCTGACGCAGCGCGAATGGCAGGTGCTGGGGCTTATCTATTCAGGCTACAGCAATGAGCAGATTGCCGGTGAGCTGGCGGTGGCGGCAACCACCATCAAAACGCATATCCGCAATCTGTATCAGAAGCTGGGCGTGGCGCACCGTCAGGATGCGGTGCAGCATGCGCAGCAGTTGTTGAAGATGATGGGGTACGGGGTGTAAGTCCTCTGCGGTCTGATACCCTCACCGCGGCCCTCTCCCACAGGGAGAGGGAGAATGGCTTCTCAACATAACTCTAACTGCACATTATTATCTTTAATCACCTGCATCACGCCCGCCGGTGGCATCACATCGGTATAAACCGCATTTACCATGCTGATGCTGCCCATGTTGACCATCGCGTTACGGCCAAATTTGGAGTGGTCCACCACCAGCATCACGTGACGTGAGTTTTCAATGATCGCGCGCTTGGTGCGCACCTCGTGATAATCAAACTCCAGCAGTGAGCCGTCGCTGTCGATGCCGCTGATCCCCAGAATGCCGAAGTCGAGACGGAACTGAGAGATAAAATCGAGCGTCGCTTCACCAATGATGCCGCCGTCGCGGCTGCGCAGTTCGCCCCCGGCGAGGATGATGCGGAAATCATCTTTCTGCATCAGGGTATTGGCCACGTTCAGGTTGTTGGTCACGATGCGCAGGTTTTCGTGATCCAGCAGCGCATGGGCGACCGCTTCAGGCGTGGTGCCGATATCAATAAACAGCGTCGCCCCGTTGGGGATTTGGCTCGCCACTTTACGGGCAATGCGCTCTTTCTCTGCCGTCTGCGTGGCTTTGCGGTCATGCCACGAGGTGTTAACCGAACTGGACGGCAGCGCCGCCCCGCCGTGATGGCGCAAAATACGGTTTTGATCGGCAAGATCGTTCAGGTCGCGGCGGATGGTTTGTGGGCTGACGGCAAACTGTTCCACCAGCTCTTCGGTGCTGACGTATCCCTGTTTTTTTACCAGTTCGATAATGGCGTCATGACGTTGTGTTTGTTTCATGAAATATCCCTGGGAATTATGTTCGTTTTCGCGCATGGAGCGTGTCGGCAAACGCCATTGCCAGCCCGACGGCAAGCCCGGTGACGTGTGCACCATTGGCGATAGACATACCAAACAGATCAAACCATCCGGCAATTAGCCATATTAACGCAAAGGTTATTAATCCGCGCTGCAGATAGATGCCACTTTCGGGGTCGCGCTCGCCTCTGAGCCAGACATAGCCCATCAGGGCATACACCACGCCGGATAAACCACCGAACCACGGGCCGCTGAATTTATGCTGCACATAGCCGCTCAGCAGGGCGCTGATAAGGGTGATAACAATCAGCTTGCCGCTGCCCAGACGCTTCTCCACCGCGCCACCGAGATACCACCACCACAGCAGGTTAAAGAGAATATGCATCACCGAGAAGTGCATCAGCGCGTGGGTGAAATAGCGCCAGACGTCAAAATCGAGAGACGGGTCGTACGGCCACGCAAGCGCGATCATCACGCTCTGGTCACCCACCACGTTCATAATGATGAAGACGATAATGCAGGCCGCCATCAGCAGCAGCGTAAACGGACCTGCGCGCTCGCGAATGGTGGCAAGGAAGGGGAAGCGCCGATAGTGCAGTCCGCTCCCCGTCTGCCCCGACTGCCAGCTCGCGGCCAGATAGCGAGGGTCGCCGGGATTCTCAAGAAAGCGGGCCAGTTCCACATTCACGCGATCGGCCTGGCTTTCATCCGCCAGCCAGACATCGGTTTTCGTGTGCTGCTGAACGGTCAGGATGATGCCCTGGGTTGCCATATAGTCGACAAACGCCTGGGCGACGCGCGGATTGGTAAAAGAGGTGATCATCAACATGGGTGGCGGTCGCTTATTTCCACACAAAAGGGGACAGTATAGCGGGATCAGCGCTCAAAAGCGTATTCCACTTCTGCCGGGAAATGACGATGCCAGGCATCGAAACCGCCATCGACGCTGTAGACCGCATCATAGCCCTGCTGAATAAGGTACTGCGCCGCACCTTTGCTGCTGTTGCCGTGATAGCACATCACCATCACCGGCGTATCGAAGTCGTTATCGCGCATAAACGCGCCCAGCGTATCGTTGGTGAGGTGGAACGCACCCGGGGTGTGGCCCATCGCAAAACTCTGCGGATCGCGGATATCCACCAGCACCGCCGTTCCCTGGTGCATCTTCTGGTGGGCTTCTTCTACGTTAATACATTCAAACTGATCCATGGTGTTCTCTTTCTGTTGTTCAGGTTGGGTGCGCTCTGATGCCCTCACCCCAGCCCTCTCCCACGGGGAGAGGGAGAAAAGTTAGTCGCACTATTTTACCCCGTAGTGTACGTCCTGGCGGCGGGTAAACGCCATTATGTTATCCATATCACTCTAAATTGTTTTTTTGATGTTACCAAAAGCGCGTTCCTTTGCTATTATGAGCGATATCGAACATTTCTGAGCTTTAACGAAAGTGCGTGAGGGTGTTATGGAAACCAAAGATCTGATTGTGATAGGCGGTGGCATCAACGGTGCCGGTATTGCGGCAGACGCCGCAGGACGCGGATTATCCGTACTGATGCTGGAAGCTAACGACCTCGCCTGCGCGACGTCGTCCGCCAGCTCCAAACTGATTCACGGTGGCCTGCGCTACCTGGAACACTATGAATTCCGTCTGGTCAGTGAAGCGCTGGCCGAACGTGAAGTGCTGCTGAAGATGGCACCGCACCTGGCCATCCCGATGCGCTTCCGCCTGCCCCATCGCCCGCATCTGCGTCCGGCGTGGATGATTCGAATCGGTCTGTTTATGTACGATCATCTGGGTAAACGCACCAGCCTGCCGGGTTCAAACGGTTTGCGTTTTGGCTCAGAATCGGTCCTTAAGCCTGAAATCGTGCGCGGTTTCGAATATTCCGACTGCTGGGTGGACGATGCGCGTCTGGTGCTGGCTAACGCACAGATGGTTGAGAAGAAAGGCGGCGAAGTGAAAACCCGCACCCGCGCCACCGCTGCGCGCCGTGAAAACGGCCTGTGGATCGTCGAAGCGGAAGACGTGGATACCGGCGAGAAGTTCAGCTGGAAAGCGCGCGGTCTGGTGAACGCCACCGGCCCATGGGTGAAACAGTTCTTCGACGAGGGGATGCATCTGCCATCTCCGTACGGTATCCGCCTGATCAAAGGCAGCCACATTGTGGTTCCACGCGTGCACACCCAGAAGCAGGCCTACATTCTGCAGAACGAAGACAAGCGCATCGTGTTTGTGATCCCGTGGATGGACGAATTCTCCATCATCGGCACCACCGACGTGGAGTACAAAGGCGATCCGAAAAACGTCGAGATCGACGAGAGCGAAGTGAACTACCTGCTGAAGGTGTATAACGCGCACTTCAAGAAACAGCTGTCCCGCGATGACGTGGTCTGGACTTACTCCGGCGTGCGTCCGCTGTGCGATGACGAATCTGACTCACCGCAGGCGATTACCCGTGACTATACACTCGATATTCACGACGTGGACGGTCAGGCACCGCTGCTCTCCGTGTTTGGTGGCAAGCTCACCACCTACCGTAAGCTGGCCGAGCACGCGCTGGAAAAACTGGCGCCGTACTACAAAGGCATTGGCCCGGCATGGACCAAAGGCGCGGTACTGCCTGGCGGTGATATCGGCGACAACCGCGATGATTACGCCGCGAAGCTGCGTCGTCGCTATCCATTCATCACGGAAGGCATGGCGCGCCACTATGCCCGTACCTACGGCAGCAACACGGAATTGATCCTGGGTGACGCGAAAGAGATTGCCGACCTGGGCGAACATTTTGGCCACGAGCTGTATGAAGCCGAACTGCGCTATCTGGTGGAACATGAGTGGGTTCGCCGTCTGGATGATGCCATCTGGCGTCGTACCAAAGAGGGTATGTGGCTGAATGCCGAACAGCAGTCGCGTGTGGCGCAGTGGTTGCTGCAGCATGCGGGGAAGCGTGAGCTGTCGTTGGCATCGTGATGTAAAAAAGCCGGGTGGCGGCTCCGCCTTACCCGGCCTACTTGATCCCGTAGGCCCGGTAAGCGCAGCGCCACCGGGCTTTGTTTTTACAACCGCACCGGATCAATATGCCAGATATTCTCGGCATACTCCTTAATGGTCCTGTCGGACGAGAAATACCCCATATTGGCGATGTTATGCATCGCGACGCAGGTCCACTTCTCCTGCTGACGATAAAGCTCGTCCACCCTGTCCTGACAATCCACGTAGCTGCGGTAATCCGCCAGCACCTGATAGTGGTCGCCAAAGTTAATCAGCGAATCCACCAGGTCCCGATAGCGCCCTGGCTCGTCTGGGCTAAACACCCCGGTGGCGATTTGCGTCAGCACCTGACGTAGCTCCTCATCCTCTTCGTAATACTCACGCGGCGAGTAGCCTTTCTTGCGCAGCGCCTCCACCTCTTCCGTGGTATTCCCGAAGATAAAGATATTTTCCGCCCCCACGTGCTCCAGCATTTCGACATTGGCCCCGTCCAGCGTGCCGATGGTCAGCGCGCCGTTAAGGGCAAACTTCATGTTACTGGTACCGGACGCTTCCGTCCCGGCGGTGGAGATCTGCTCAGAGAGATCGGCCGCCGGAATGATCAGCTGCGCCAGGCTGACGCTGTAGTTAGGAACAAAGACCACCTTCAGCTTGTCGCCGATATCCGGATCGTTGTTGACCACCTTTGCCACATCGTTGATGAGGTGAATGATGTGCTTCGCCATGTAGTAGGCGGACGCCGCCTTACCGGCAAAGATCTTCACGCGCGGCACCCACTCCGCCGTCGGATCGGCCTTGATGCGGTTATAGTGGGTGATCACATGCAGCACGTTCATCAGCTGGCGCTTGTACTCGTGAATACGCTTGATCTGCACGTCGAACAGCGCTTTCGGGTTTGCCACCACGTTCAGATGCAACGCCAGCCAGACTGACAGACGTTTCTTGTTCAACAGCTTGGCTTCTCGTACGGCTTTGTTCACCGCCGGAAAATCAATGTGCTGTTCAAGCTCGCTCAGCTGGCTGAGATCGGTTCGCCAGGTGCGGCCAATGTGCTCATCCAGCACCTCAGAAAGCGGCTGGTTTGCCAGCGCCAGCCAGCGACGCGGCGTAACGCCATTGGTCACGTTGCAGAAACGCGTCGGGAAGATCTTGGCAAAGTCCGCAAACAGCGACTGGACCATCAGGTTCGAGTGCAGCTCTGAAACCCCGTTCACCTTGTGGCTGATCACCACCGCCAGCCAGGCCATGCGTACGCGACGACCGTTCGATTCATCGATGATAGAAGCGCGGCTCAGCAGGCCGGTATCGTTCGGATACTGCTCCTGCAACGTCTTGAGGAAGTAGTCGTTAATTTCAAAGATGATCTGCAGATGGCGCGGCAAAATTTTGCCGAGCATATCCACCGGCCAGGTTTCCAGCGCTTCGCTCATCAGCGTGTGGTTAGTGTAAGAGAAGACCTGACAGGTCACCTCAAACGCATCGTCCCAGCTGAACTTATGCTCGTCGATAAGCAGACGCATCAGCTCCGGGATCGACAGCACCGGATGGGTATCGTTGAGGTGAATGGCAGTTTTTTCCGCCAGGTTGGCGTAGGTCTTGTGCAGCTGATAGTGACGGCTGAGGATATCCTGAATCGTCGCGGAGACGAGGAAATACTCCTGACGCAGGCGCAGCTCGCGCCCGGAATAGGTCGAGTCGTCCGGGTAGAGCACGCGGGAGACGTTCTCGGAGTGGTTTTTATCTTCCACCGCGGCGAAGTAGTCGCCCTGGTTAAATTTACCCAGGTTAATCTCGCTACTGGCCTGCGCGTTCCACAGACGCAGCGTATTGGTCGCATCGGTGTCGTAGCCCGGGACAATCTGGTCATAGGCGACGGCAAGGATCTCTTCGGTTTCCACCCAGCGGGACTTTTTCCCTTCCTGCTGAATACGTCCGCCAAACCGCACCTTATAGCGCGTATTGTGTCGTTTAAACTCCCACGGGTTACCGTATTCCAGCCAGTAGTCCGGGGACTCTTTCTGACGTCCGTCCACGATGTTCTGCTTGAACATCCCGTAGTCGTAGCGAATGCCGTAGCCACGCCCCGGCAGAGCCAGCGTCGCCAGCGAGTCGAGGAAGCAGGCGGCAAGTCGCCCCAGGCCACCGTTACCGAGCCCCGGGTCGTTCTCTTCGTCAATCAGCTCTTCCAGGTCCAGCCCCATCTCTTCCAGCGCGGTTTTAACGTCATCGTAAATACCGAGCGATAACAGCGCGTTAGAGAGGGTGCGGCCAATCAAAAATTCCATCGACAGGTAGTAAACCTGACGCGTTTCCTGCGACAACTGGGCGCGGTTGGAGCGCAGCCAGCGTTCAACCATGCGGTCACGCACCGCAAACAGGGTGGCGTTGAGCCACTCGTGTTTGTTGGCGATGACCGGATCTTTCCCGATGGTAAACATCAGCTTATAGGCGATAGAGTGCTTCAACGCCTCAACGCTGAGCGTGGGGGAAGAGTAGCTAAAAGGAGCGTTCATATCAGTAACTTCGCCTCGTTACATCAAGCGTTGATAGAGATCGCGGTATGACTGCGCCGCAACGTGCCAGCTAAAGTCCATGGACATCGCCTGACGTTGGACGTAACGCCACAGCGACGGACGGGACCACAAGACGAAAGCACGCCGAATCGCCCGAAGCAGCGACCAGGCATTACTGTCCTCAAAGACAAACCCGCTGGCGATACCGTCCGCCAGGTTTTCCAGTGAGCTGTCAGATACCGTATCCGCCAGCCCGCCCGTGCGTCGCACCAGCGGCAGGGTGCCGTACTTCAGGCCGTAGAGCTGCGTCAGGCCGCAAGGTTCAAAACGGCTCGGCACCAGAATGACGTCCGCGCCGCCCATGATCCGGTGCGAGAACGCTTCGTGATAGCCAATCTGCACGCCCACCTGCCCCGGGTGTTCCGCCGCTGCCGCCAGGAATCCTTCCTGCAATACCGGGTCGCCCGCGCCGAGCAGCGCCAGCTGTCCGCCCTGCTCCAGCAGACCCGGCAGGGCCTCCAGCACCAGGTCCAGCCCTTTCTGGCTGGTCAGACGGCTCACCACCGCAAACAGTGGCACTTTGTCGTTGACCTTCAGCCCCATCGCAATTTGTAACTGGCGTTTGTTTTCCGCTTTGTCTTCCACGGAATCACGGCCATAGCGGGCCGCGAGCAGCAGGTCGGTCTCCGGGTTCCAGATCTGTTCATCGACACCGTTAAGGATCCCCGACAAACGCCCTTCACGATGGCGCTGACGGAGCAACCCTTCCAGGCCGTAGCCGAACTCCGGCTGCGTAATTTCACGGGCGTAGGTCGGGCTCACGGCCGTGATGTGGTCGGCATAGTAAAGCCCGGCCTTCAGGAACGAGATCTGCCCGTTAAACTCCAGCCCGTGCATGTTATAGAACGACCATGGCAGATCGATGTCATTCATGTGATGGGCGTAGTACATGCCCTGATACGCCAGGTTATGCACCGTAAAGACCGATTTCGCCGGATGGCCGCGCGCCGCCAGATATGCCGGAGCGAGCCCCGCGTGCCAGTCGTGTGCGTGCACAATGTCCGGGCGCCAGAACGGATCCAGCCCTACCGCCATTTCAGCCCCAACCCAGCCGAGCAGCGCAAAACGCAGCACGTTGTCGGTATAGGCAAACAGGTTCGTATCGTGATACGGGCTACCTGGTCGGTCATATAAGTGCGGCGCGTCGATCAGGTAGATGCCCACGCCATTGTAATGTCCATACAGCAGGGTAATGCGTCCGGCGAAGGTGTCACGGCGCGTCACCACCTTTGCATCGGGAATGCCGCGCCGGATATCCGGGAAGGCAGGCAGCAGAACTCGGGTATCTACTCCGCCGGCGATCTGCGCCGCGGGTAATGCACCAAGAACATCCGCCAGGCCGCCCGTTTTTAACAACGGGAACATCTCAGAACATACGTGTAAAACCTGCATCATCGCTCCTGTTTGATCTGCAGCTTCCGCAACATTTCCCGTGTGACTAACACGATCCCCTCTTCAGAACGGTAGAAGCGACGCGCATCTTCTTCCGCGTTTTCACCAATCACCATTCCCTCAGGAATGACGCAGGCACGGTCGATCACGCAGCGACGCAGACGACACGAACGCCCTACCCAGACATCCGGCAGCAGAACCGCCGAATCGATATTACAGAATGAGTTTATACGCACGCGCGGGAACAGCACGGACTGCACCACCACCGAACCGGAGATGATGCACCCGCCGGAGACCAGCGAGTTCAGGGTCATGCCGTGGCTGCCGGAGCGGTCCTGCACGAACTTCGCCGGCGGCAGGGATTCCATGTGGGTACGAATCGGCCAGTTCTGGTCGTACATATCCAGCTCAGGCGTCACGGACGCCAGATCGAGGTTGGCTTTCCAGTACGCTTCCAGGGTTCCCACATCGCGCCAGTAAGGCTCCGCATTCGGATCGGACTGCACGCAGGACAATGGGAAGGGATGTGCATAGGCCATGCCAGCTTTGGTGATTTTCGGGATGATGTCTTTACCGAAGTCGTGGCTGGAGCTTTCGTCTTTGTCGTCTTCTTCGAGCAACTCATAAAGATAATCTGCATCAAAGACATAGATCCCCATGCTGGCGAGCGATTTGGTGTCATCGCCCGGCATGGTTGGCGGGTTCGCCGGTTTTTC
>OKVX01001206.1_pt1 | contig 11159 bp, 9 predicted proteins | sample 1606941 | NCBI WGS metagenome assembly OKVX01 (sample SAMN03281016, study PRJEB24777) | human gut metagenome | isolation source: fecal sample PR161 from 1 month old female Malay infant, caesarean... | reverse complement strand
CAATAGTTATGCACATTATTCCTAAAGTTATACACATTTATTGCAATAGTTATTCACAAGAGGCACGTCATGCAATCATTTGATTTAAATAATATATGGGAGCATATATTGCAAGAGGCGAAAAAGAATATGCAACATTTACCTGACGCATTGTATTTGCGCGTCACGTCATCGTTGATTCCCATGTCTCTCGAAAGTCATTCGATCCATATTGGGGTCATGCAAACATTTGTAAAAAACTTAATCGACCAGCAGCCACAGATTAGCAAGGCTTTGCAGGATGCTATTACTACGGTCATCGGTTCCCATCGAGATATGGTGTTATTCGATTTCAATCAAGAGAGTGTAGATACTACCTTTGTTGATGAAAGTCTCATCGATACGCCAGTTGTGGCACCGCCATTGCCTTTACCACCTATAGTAGAGGAAAAGACTCATCAAGAGGAGTTTTACACTCCAGTCTATCAAGATCCTGTCTATATCGACCGCGCGCCAGCGCCTGTGGAGATTCCAGACGAACCAATGGTAGCGATACCAAAGAAATCTACAGAAACAATGCCAACATTGCAGTCTGATAATGTACCTGTAGATTTATCACTATCTAATCTCAATCCGGCGTACCGTTTTGATAATTATGTAACGGGCAATGCCAATCGCATTCCTTTTGGAGCCGCTCAAAATGTAGCTGAATTTCCTGGTGGAGACTATAATCCGCTCTTTATATACGGTCCATCTGGCCTCGGCAAAACACACTTGATGCACGCCATCGGCAATGCTATCAAAGAAAATCATCCACATATGAAGGTCATGTCTATTACAAGCGAAAATTTTATGAATATTTTCGTTGAAACATTGCAGCGCAATCAAGGTAAATTATTCCGCAACACGTTCCGCAATATTGATGTGCTCATGATTGACGATATTCAGTTCCTTGAAAGCCGTGAAAGTACGAAAACTGAGCTGTTTAATACGTTCAATGAATTACTAAATAACAACAAGCAAATCGTACTTACCTCTGATACGATGCCAAACGATATGGAGCAATTCGAAGATCGTCTTCGCTCTCGTTTCCAAGCTGGTTACATTGCCACAATGGAAAATCCAGATTTAGAAACGCGCATTGCCATCTTTAGATCACTGCTCGAACGAGAATATAAAAAGAATCGCATTATTCGTATCGATAATGATTCAATTAACTACGTAGCATTGCAATTTAGCGAAAACGTCCGCATATTACAAGGTGCTTTCACCAAGCTCATCGGTACAGCATCCATCGATCAACGTCTCGAATCTATCGACCTAGAATACACAAAACACGCCTTGGCGGGCCTCGTTCATACCGAAGAGGTGAATATGGTTAATATTGAAAGCATCCAGAATTTTGTAAGTTCTTATTTCAATATTAAAAAGCAAGACCTACTCGGCAAGAAACGAAAAGCCCAATTCGCATTTCCACGGCAAATCGCCATGTATCTATGCCGCGATATGATCAATGAAAGCTATCCTCAAATCGCAGCAGCTTTTTCTCGTGATCATACGACAATTCTCCATGCGTACGATAAAATAACGAAGGAAATTGAAAAAAACGAAGAAACTAAACGAATGGTTGCAGAAATTAAACAGAAATTAACAACCTGTGGATAACTCTGTGGATATACGGTGAATAACTTTGTGGATATCCTAAAACTCATACTTTGATGTTAATATGTGGATAAGTAGGTACAAACTATCAACATAGTTATACACAACCCATAATTCACACAGTTAGTGGCGCCAAATCACTTTTACACATATAAACAGGCCCCTACTATTACTACTACTAAAACTAACAAACAATCAAAAAACCAGTAGAAATAGATTTACCATAGAATATCTATAGAGCATCTACGATAGTAAACATTGAATATTACAAACAAAGCAAGTAATTATTAGTGCTTTTACAATATATAAAAATTATAAAGGAGTAACATATGCATATTACATTCCCAAAAGCAAATCTCCAAAAAGCAATCAACGTATTGCAAAAGGTATCTCAAAATAAAACAAGTTCCAACTTACCAGGCGCTATTTACATGACTACAAAAAATGGTCAAGTAGAATTGCAAGGTAACGACTTTGAACTCGGCATTCGCTTAACCATCGATGGAGACATTAAAGAACCTGGTACTTTAGTAGTAGGTTCCCGCTATTTCCAAGAATTAATTCGCAAATTACCTGGCGATACTATCGAAATTTACAAACCAGAAGACGGAAATTCTTTAACCATTACATCTGGATCTTCCGAATTCAACCTTGTAACATTACATCCAGATGATTTTTCCTTGGTGGAACAAATTCACGACCAAGATCATGTAAACATCGATAGCTTTGCCATGAAAGAACTCATCGATTTAACAAATTATGCAGCTGCTACTGATGAAGATCGACCTGTATTTACCGGTGCTCTTCTTGAAATCAAAGAAAACGAAGTGACTATGGTTGCTACCGATACACACCGTATGGCTGTTAAAAAAATTACCATTGATGAACCAGCAACGACTCCAATGCGCGCTATCATCCCTACAAAAACATTGGCTGAAGTATCTCGTTTATTACCAACAGATAATCCAGCTATGATCAACATTATTTGGAATCGCACACAAATCGTATTCAATTTTGAATCTATTTATATTATTTCTCGCTTAATTGAAGGTACATACCCTGAATATGAAAAGGTAATTCCTTCCCAATTCGATTCTAGCGCTGTAATCGATCGCCGTGAATTTGCTGGTGCTGTTGATCGCGTATCCTTGTTGGCTAAAGACATCAGCTATAATGTAATTCGTTATGATTGGTCTGAAAGTAATGTCACATTGTCTACTCAAAATACTGAAATCGGTATGGCAAAAGAAGACGTAGCTGTTGAATTTAAAGGCACACCTTTCACAATCTCCTTCAATGGTCGCTACATCTCTGACATCTTGCGTCACAGCACAGGTGACAATATCCACTTGTTCTTAAAACAAAATGGTCCTGTTGTCATTCGCCAAGACAATAATCCAAACTATACATACGTAGTAACACCAGTTCGCACGAATGCATAAAAGTAAAAGCAGGGCAGTAGTCAATGGAGGAGCTTGCGACGACAGAGACACTGCATCGCTTTGTTCTGAACGTAAGATTTTCTAGATAACAAAGTTATCTAAGAAAATCCACAGTGAAGAACTGTGCTTTGGGCTCCAACCAAATATAACTTTGGTCGGAGCGTGCAATTTTTCGAAGAAAAATGCCCAGCGAGCGACCTGGACTCAGTATGATATATATGCTTATGTTAATTGTCTACTTTAGGAGAACGTTATGAAAGAGCAACAGCAGGTACCCATTCATACGGAGTACATTCAAATTGATCAGTTGTTGAAGTTAGAAGGCATCATTGAAACAGGTGGTCAAATAAAATCTTTCATCGATGAAGGCATCCTTACCTTGAATGGTCAGGTCGTAACGGAAAAACGCAAGAAATGCCGCGTTGGTGATGTGATTTCTTGTGAAGGTCTCGATGTAGACCTCGTGATTACACAAGAGGAGGCATAATCGGTGAGAATTGACTCACTGCAGTTATTTCAGTTTCGTAATTATAAGGATGTACAGATACAGTTTAATCCTGAGATTATTGTTCTATATGGCACTAATGGGGCTGGTAAGACGAATATCCTCGAATCTATCTATGTTGGTACCATTGGTAAAAGCCATCGTACGAACGATACGTCAGATATGCTCATGTTCAATGCTGAAGAATCCGGAATAGTTGTAAAATTCGAGAAAAAAGATACGCCTCAAAAGGTAAATATTAAATTATTCCGTCAAGGCCCTAAGGATATTCGTTTAAACGACACAAAAATATCTCAAAAAGAACTGATTGGTACATTAAATACAGTTATCTTTTGTCCTGAAGACTTACAGCTCATCAAGGGAACTCCGTCGGGACGTAGGCGATTCCTCGATATGGAAATATCTCAGACTAGCGCTACCTATTATCATCAATTAATGCAGTATAATCGGCTGTTACAGCAACGTAATGCAGTCCTAAAAGAATATAGAGGAAAGAATACTATTCCTCTTGAAGAATGGGATTTGCAGCTAGCAGATATGGCAAGCTTTATTGTGAAAAAACGATTAGAAAGCCTAAAGAAAATCAATCTACTCATCGATTTGATGAATCGTAAATTGACGGGTGGCCTCGAGAATTTAACCATCGGTTATGAACAGCCGTATATGGACAATGGTTCATTGGAATATACAAAGGAAGGCTTTTACGAACGCATCAAAGCAGCGTTGCCTCAGGATCGTCATCGTTTAAGCACTAGTGTGGGTCCTCATCGCGATGATTTACGATTCTTTTCCGATGCGATGGATTTAAAGAAATTTGGATCGCAAGGGCAGCAACGAACCGCTGTATTGTCCTTAAAGTTGAGTGAGCTTGAATTTATCAAGTCAGAGGTAGGAGAATATCCAGTTCTTCTCTTGGATGATGTATTGAGCGAACTTGATGAGTCGAGACGAACGAATTTATTGCAGTTTATTCATAAACGAATTCAAACATTTATTACCACTACAGATATTCACGATTTTAAAGATTTGAAATCCGTTCAATTTATTTCTTGTGAAGGGGGACAGGTTCAGTATGGACAGCCTTGATCTTTGTTTACCAAAGGCCTTAGCAGAACTGAATTTACTGGAACAATATAAATTAAATACCCTCGTTCACAAGTGGCGTGATGTAGTAGGTGATGTCATCGCGGATCATACAAAAATTGTGTCTATCAAGCCTCCAAATATGGTTATTAGTGCAGATAATTCCATGTGGATGCAGGAATTACAGATGCAAAAACGTCGTATCATCGAGGCTATCAACAAGTATTACCGTCAAGATGTAATCACCGATATTCGCTTCATCATGAAACGTCAGAGCTATGTGAAAGTAGAAAATAATACGTCTCTCACGATTCCTGATGAACAAATTATTACAAAACGTATTAACTTTGCAGATATCGTGCTTTCAAAAGAAGACGTAGATGCCATCGATACATCGTTGAAACAAACGGATAACGAAGCATTAAAAGCTGCTTTCAGAAAGGTACAGATTACGGCTCGAAAGCGAGAAATCTATTTAGAGCAGCATGGATACCATCGTTGTAAACGATGTGGTATGCATATGAAATCTAAAAAGGAAATCTGTCCAACCTGTGAATATGAATTGCATCGAAAACATATTAAGGAGATTAAAGCTGTTATTCGAAAGTATCCGTACTTTAAATACAGCGACTGCCAGCAATTTATACAGTGTAGTTTTTCAGACTTTGCAGAAGCGATGCGGGAATCCATATACTTTTACCTTGATAAGATTTATAAAGGATCTATCAATCGCCGTCATATGTTTATGGTGGCCATGCTCATCACTCACAAAAAGCCTGATGAGTTGACGGATCAGCACGTTATTAATTTGTGTAATAAATATCGATCAAAGTTCCTTGCTGAAGAGGAACAGCGCAAAATCGATGCCCTTAATGGGACATTAGAAAAGTAGAGGGGGCATTCTTATGTATGTTCATATTGGAGATACCATTTCCGTGCCCATAGAATCCATTATTATGATGGTGCATGCCAAGGGCGGAAAGTCCCATAAAAGTCCTATTCATCACTATGAAACGCTAGAATATATCGCCATGGTGCCAGAGGAGCAAATCAAGACCTATGTGGTCACAGATGATTGTGTGTATGGATCTGGTATCAGTATTAAGACTTTAATGAGACGGATTGATGAGTTTTATAGTATAATAAAGAGATAAAGTTTAATCCTGTACATGTTTTGTTACTTTATTTCAATCAAGTGCAGTATGATAGATTGTTAGGAGGAGTTTGTTTCATGCCTGAACAAAATTATGGCGCTCAGAATATTCAGGTTCTTGAGGGTCTAGACGCGGTGCGTAAACGCCCAGGGATGTATATTGGTAGTACGTCTGCTCGTGGTTTGCATCACCTCGTATACGAAGTTGTAGATAACTCTGTGGACGAAGCGCTTGCTGGTTATGCTACACATATCGAAGTATCCATCAATCCAGATAACAGTGTTACCGTTGTCGATGATGGTCGTGGTATTCCAACAGGGATGCATGAATCCGGTATGTCTGCGGTAGAGTTAGTATTAACGAAATTGCATGCCGGTGGTAAATTCGGTGGTGGCGGCTACAAGGTATCTGGTGGTCTTCACGGCGTAGGTATTTCCGTAGTTAATGCATTGAGTGAATGGACTAAGGTTCAAGTATCTCAAAATGGTATTGTTCAAGAGATTTCCTTTGCTCGTGGTCATAAAACTTCTGAGTTGCACGAAATTGGTAAGGCCGAAGGCACTGGTACTACAGTTATTTTCAAGCCAGATGCAGAAATCTTTGAAACTACCGTATTTAGCTTTGATACCTTGAAAATGCGTTTACAAGAATTGGCATTCCTTAACAAAGGCCTTCGCATTACATTGAGCGATTTGCGCTTAGAGGAACCTCGTGTTGAAAGCTTCCACTATGAAGGTGGTTTGGTTTCTTTCATTACCTTCTTGAACGAAAATAAAGAGGCAATTAATCCAACTGTTATCAACATTGAAAATACAAAAGACGATGTTGTGGTAGATGTAGCATTGCAATATAACGATAGCTATAGTGAAAACTTGTTGTCCTTCGTAAATAACATCAATACGATTGACGGTGGTACACATCTATCTGGTTTCCGTGCTGCCTTGACTCGTACCCTCAATGATTATGGCCGTAAATCTGGTTTGATCAAGGAAAGTGAGTCTAATCTTTCCGGTGAAGACGTACGTGAAGGTTTGACAGCTGTCGTATCTGTAAAAGTGTTGGAACCTCAATTTGAAGGCCAAACAAAAACTAAACTTGGCAATAGTGAAGTAAAAGGTATTACAGACGTTATCGTTACAGAAGGTCTTAAAACATTCTTCGAAGAACATCCTCAAGATGCGAAGAAGATCATCGAAAAAGCAACGATGGCAAGCCGTGCTCGTGAGGCTGCTCGTAAAGCCCGCGACTTAACACGCCGTAAAAATGCGTTGGAAGTATCTAGTCTTCCTGGTAAATTGGCGGACTGCTCCGAAAAAGATACATCTATGACTGAAATTTATCTTGTGGAAGGTGATTCTGCAGGTGGTTCTGCAAAACAAGGTCGCGATCGTCGTTACCAAGCAATTTTGCCATTGCGTGGTAAAATCCTTAACGTAGAAAAAGCACGCCTCGATAAGATTTTGGCTAATAACGAAATTCGCTCCATGATTACCGCTTTTGGTACAGGTATTGGCGATGAATTCGATATTACAAAATCCCGTTACAATAAGATTATCATCATGACAGATGCGGACGTTGACGGCGCTCATATCCGTACATTGTTATTAACATTCTTCTACCGCTATATGAAACCATTGGTAGAGGAAGGCCATATCTATATTGCTCAACCACCTTTGTATCAAATCAAGAAAGGTAAATCTCACTGGTATGTATACTCTGATGCAGAGTTGACTGCTAAACTTGATGAAGTAGGTCGCGATGGTACTACAATCCAACGTTACAAAGGTTTAGGTGAAATGAATCCTGAACAATTATGGGAAACTACAATGAACCCTGATAATCGTACGATTTTACAAGTTAGCTTAGAAGATTCTATCGAAGCTGACAAAATCTTTACAGTCCTCATGGGTGATAAGGTAGAGCCTCGTCGTAAATTTATTGAAGATAACGCGAAATACGTGCGTAATCTAGATTTGTAAGAGGTGACCCATGTCTGAAAATCATAATAGTAACGTAGAGTTTACGTCTAACAAAGATCAACATCTAAAACGGTCCCTAAAGGCGCGTCATATGAATATGATTGCTTTAGGTGGTGCTATCGGTACAGGTTTATTCGTTGCTGGTGGTGAAGTGGTAAGTACAGCTGGCCCTGGTGGTGCTCTTGTAGCTTACGGCCTCATTGGTATCATGGTTTATTTCCTCATGACATCTCTTGGGGAAATGGCTACATACTTGCCAATTCCTGGTTCCTTCGGGACTTATGCAAAACGCTATGTAGATCCTGCCTTTGGTTTTGCTTTAGGTTGGAATTACTGGTTTAACTGGGCTATTACCTTGGCTGCTGAAGTATTAGCAGGGGCGCTCATCATGAAATATTGGTTCCCTGATGTACCTGCCATCGTATGGTCTGCTCTGTTCTTGCTCATTTTATTTGGCTTGAACTATTTATCTACTCGTTCCTTTGGTGAAAGTGAATATGTGTTCTCTAGCATCAAGGTAATTACCGTATTCGTATTCCTATTCTGTGGCTTCATGCTTATCTTTGGCATCGGTGGTACATCTCCAGGATTTGCAAACTGGACTGTAGGAGAGGCTCCATTTGTAGGTGGCTGGGAATCTATTCTTGCTATCTTTATGGTGGCAGGATTCTCCTTCCAAGGTACTGAACTGATCGGTGTAGCCGCTGGTGAAGCGGAAGACCCTGAAAAGAACGTGCCAAAAGCGATTAATACAATCTTCTGGCGTATTCTATTATTCTATATCGGTGCTTTTACGGTTATCGGTTTCTTGATTCCGTACACAGATCCAAATCTATTGAATTCTAGTGTAGAGAACGTATCTATTTCTCCATTTACACTCGTATTTGACCGCTTTGGTTTTGCCTTTGCTGCTAGCTTTATCAATGCTATCATCTTAACGGCAGTATTGAGTGCTGGCAACTCTGGTCTGTACTCTTCTACGCGCATGTTGTACGCACTCGCTAAGGAAGGTCAAGCACCTCAAATTTTTGCTAAGTTAAATAAACGCGGCGTTCCAGTACCTGCGTTAATCTTAACGACAGCAATCGGTTTATTTGCGTTCCTAACAAGCTTTATCGGCGAAGGTACAGCTTATACATGGATTGTTAATATCTCTGGTTTATGTGGTTTCATCGCATGGGTTGGTATCGCAGTATCTCACTATCGTTTCCGCCGTGCTTTCATCGCACAAGGCAGAGATCTTAGTGAATTGCCATACAAAGCGTGGTTATTCCCAGTTGGCCCAATCTTGGCGTTCATTCTTTGCGTTATCATCATCTGTGGTCAAAACTACTCCGCTTTCACAGGTGATACCATCGACTGGTACGGCGTATCCGTTGCCTACATTGGCTTACCAATCTTCTTCGCAGTGTACCTTGGTTACAAATACATCAACAAAACTAAAGTTGTGCCGTTGAAAGAAGTTAACTTAGACCGCGATTTTGATAGATAAAAATATCATCGACTCATCTCTATGGTTTGGACACTATGTATGTCAGTTAGATTGGAGTGAATGTATTGCGTAAACTATTTTTAATGTGCCTTGCAGTCTTGATGGCGATACCTTTATTATTGACTCAAGCAAAGGCAGCTAATTTGGAAGATGCTCGATGGGTGACTAGAACAGATGCACCTGTACCATATGTTCGTATTGTTATGGACTTATCGGCACCTATAAAGGCATCTGCATCAATTAGCAAAGATGGGAAAACTACGACTGTTACTTTAAAGAATACAAAGCTAAAGACGGCTAAAGAGAACATTTCTATGGACTCAGCTATTGCTAGCTCTGCTAAACTTTCACAAGATGGCAGAGACGTTAAAGTAACAATCAAGACACCTTCATCTATTGATACTAGTGATGTAAAGGTTTTTTCCTTGAAAAAAGATACGGTTAATAAGAAACCGTATCGTATCGTTGTTGATGTTCAGAAAAAAGGTGCTGTAGCTAAGCCTGCTTACTATGGTAAAAAGCCATCTCAATCTGCGTATCCAGCAAAAAATGTACCTACAGGATCTGGTAAATACTCTACTAGTGGTGGTTTATCTGGCAAAACAATTACTATTGACCCAGGACATGGTGGTAGTGATTCTGGTGCTATTGGACCTCACGGTGTACAAGAGAAAAACATTACACTACCAATTTCTATGTATTTGAAAAAATCTTTAGAAAATCGTGGTGCTAAAGTACTTTTGACTCGTACTACCGATGTAGATGTATATGGCCCTAATGCAAGCGGTGTTGATGAATTGGGGGCTCGTGTTAACGTGGCTAACCGTAGTAATTCTGATGCTCTTGTAAGCGTTCATATCAACGCATTTAATAATCCTAGCGTTGGTGGTATTGCAACATATTACTATAGCAAAACCGGTAATGATGCTCGATTAGCACAAAAGGTACAATCTCAAATTGCTAACACACCTGGTTTCAATGGTGATCGTGGCATTCAAGAAGGTAACTTATACGTGTTGAGACATTCTAATATGCCTGCAATTCTTGTAGAGCTTGGTTTTATTTCTAACCCTAATGAGGAACGTGTGCTACAATCTCCTCAAACTCAAGAAGACTTTGCTAACCGCATTGCAAATGGTATTGCTAATTACTTTGGAGGTTAATCGATGAAATTACGTAAACAAGTTCTATCGATTCTCTGTGTAGGTATGCTGGCATTTGTAGTGGGTTGTACACATGAACAAGCTCCTACAACAGGTAAAAGTGAACCTACGCAAGAGACGAAAGTCAATAAGGATGCAGAAACAAGTAAAGTATCTCAAGAAAAGGTTAAGATGGCCTTCTTTGTTCCTACAGAGGATGGTTCTGGGGTAAAACAAACTACCGTTGAGATAGAGGCGAATAAAGTTACGCCTAAAGCAGCTCTTTTAGCAATGTTAAATGCTGATAGAGCACAAAAATATCCAGTCTTCTCTAAGGATATTGAAATTACATCTGTTACTGTAAAAGATGGTATTGCTTCTGTTGAAGTAAATGATGCATTCGTAAAGGGTAATGGCGGAGACTTAACTGTTAAGTTACAAATGGCTGCTATTGTAAATACATTGACATCCTTTGATAATATTAATGGTGTTCTATTTGTCAATAATGGTAAAAAGGTGCCAACTGTAGGTTCCTTTGATACTAAAGAACCTGTTAAGAGAATGACGAATCTAATTAAAAAATAATTCTTTTAAGGACATTTATAGCAGATAGTTGATATATCAACTATCTGCTATTTTTGTTGTCTTTTATATATGTTACAATACAATAAGTAATAATCGGAAATTAGGTGATCAGATGCAATTAAAAGATGTAGGGGAA
>OKVX01001205.1_pt1 | contig 11171 bp, 15 predicted proteins | sample 1606941 | NCBI WGS metagenome assembly OKVX01 (sample SAMN03281016, study PRJEB24777) | human gut metagenome | isolation source: fecal sample PR161 from 1 month old female Malay infant, caesarean... | reverse complement strand
TCACTAATTACTTTATAAAAGCTTGGTTTGTAATTATGTTCTTCCTGCCATTTATAAAAAACTTCATTTAGTCTTTTTTCCAGTTCCAACGCATCTTCTTTTGTTACATCATCCAAATAATCCTCTGCCGCTTCTCCTATTTCCTCATACATTGCTTCTTGGATATTTTCTATTACTTGGTCAACATCAACTCCAAAATTAGTTGGTTCTTCAATTATTCCAACCTTGAAATTTTGTCTTCCATCTTCAATCGCATCTCTTTTACCTTCTTTAATAGCCTTTTCTTTTGTGTAATAGAGTCCACCTCTCCACATATCTCTTGTTATATCTATTTCATAAGTCCATTTATCCATATTACTTCACCCTTTCTGACATATTCTTAACTAAAACTCATCTCCAGTTAATTTATAAAATATATAATTATCTTTCTTGAATATTTCTTTTGCTTTTTGATAATTAGATGTGATTACCACTTTATCACCTTTGAATTTGTCCATTTCAAATAATTCTTCTGCTGCTGATCTATTAATGACTATATGAAAATCTTCTTTATGCTCTGTAATAAAATCAATCATCTTTTGAGCCGAATCTAACTTATATTTAAGTAATTTTAGTTCTGTATCTTTATTTTTAGGAAATTCAATCACTTTCATAAGTTGTAATTGTTCACCTTTCATTAGGTTTATCACACCTTTCAAACTCAATTACCCAAACATAAGGATTAGCATTCCATCCGTAGTTGTCTATGTCTTTTTTATTTACTGTGCTATCCCACAATGTAGCAAATTTAACTTCACAGTTAGATTCTGCTGCATTTTTAAACTCTTCATATTCTTTATCACATGTTATTCCTTCTGCTCTTATTCCATCTTCTGTTATATCCTGAAGCCTTTCAACTCTTACACTAGTAACCTTTAGGAATATTCTTGCTGCAACTTTCGGCATATGAATGCTTGGTTTCCAGACTCCTAAATTCTTTTCATCTTCTCGAGTAATTGATATTCTTTCTCCCTTTGCATATCCAGCCTTATAAATATACTCTGCTGTCATATTATTTCTTGCAAAGTCTCCCATAGGGTTTGATATTCCCCAAGTTTCCCTAACATAAAGAATATCTCCTGGCATATATGGTGCTTTAACTCTTTCTATAATTTTTGCATCTAATATTTTTTCATAACATCCTTTTCCAAATGCAGCAGTGTCAAAATCTCCACCAGTGCTACTGCATCCTATAAAATCAAGGTCCGTATTTACTTTAATAATTCTCCTAGTAGTTGTCTTTCTGCTATCCAGTATTGCTTGTACCATTGCCGTATTAAATAATATTGGTTTCATATATTTCTACACCCTTTCTGACTACTACGCATTAATCTTTACAACACTCTTATAATAAAAAGCTGTTTGCTTATTATCCCAGCTAACATTAACTGTTTCACCCTTGTTGTAAATTCGTACTATGTTCCCTTCCTTTGGTCCATCATAATTAAACTTAACTTTATCTCCTAATCTTAAAGTTGAAATTTCAATTATCTCTTCGACTTTAGGATCTTCTTTAATCTCTTCATGCATCTTATTGATATTTTCAATTTCATTCATGCTATAAACTTCATTATCTGAATAAACTGCAGCTGACTTCCACTTTGCAAATTTACCACTTGGATATATAGCCATACAGAAATTATCATATTGAATTAAGATGTTATTATCCGACTTACGTTTTATGAATTTATCAACATGCATCTTATTCTTTACAGTCTTAATCTGCTCTGCTGTTATAGATTTGTACTCATTAGCAACAAGTATTTCATCTTTAGGTCTTAAAAACATGTCCCTTATAAATATTCCTCCTGATTCTCCATCAGCTTCATAGGATAATGTCTGGTCTCCTATTTCCACATACAGCTTCTTTTCAACTTTTACTATCCTGGTACATGTATCTCTGTATTTATCAATAAGCTCTCTAAATATTGGATTATCCTTATTTTCTTCTTTTGTGGGAATAATACTAACAACTTTAGGCTGTCCATCAAACAAGCTTAATTGACCATCAACTACTATTGATTTCATTCATATTTCACCTCACTATTTTTACCCTTAAGAACGGTAATATTTAATCAAAGAATGATTTCATCCTTCTATCTTTGAATGATTTTTTACATTTATCTGTCCGCTGCTTTATTGTTCCAGTTGTTTTGCATGCTCCTTTAGCTGTTTTATATCCATTTTCTTTTATAGGCTGGTAATTCAAGCAAAATCCACAACATTCTAAATCTTTTAATCTTTTCTTACTCCTGTCCATATTCCTCAACCTTTTTAAAGAAACTTTCAAGATCATATCTAAATCTAACTTTTTTCTTAGTTCCTTTTAACTCTATTCCATTTTCTATAACCCATTTAATAGGTATAGACTTTCTGTCAGCTTCTTCAATGTATTTCTTGACTGTTTGTACATCTATTGCAAAAGTACTCTCTAAATCTCTATAATTGAATATAAAATACGCTTTGACCTTTTCATGTTTTATATCCGACATTTCTTTTAGTTGTGTAGGCCTTATACAACTAAAAGGAATACTTGAACCTTTATGCGATTTTAACTCTAATATGAATAAATAATTTTTCCCCATAACTTCACAATCCGAAATATTATGAGCTTGAAACCTTACATTTTCGTTTTTGGTTCCTCCAAAATTTCCAGTTCCATCTTTAAATCTGTAAAACCAATAATCAAATGGTATAGATTTCTTAAAGTCTTCTTCAAATAATTTTCCTTCGTTCTTTGCCATAAATTATTCACCTACTTTTCTATATAATTTCTTATATTCTTAACAACCATGTTTATTGTGCCATCACCATTTCTTACAATCTCAAATTTACTTGAATCATGATAAGCTTCATCATTGATATATAAATCAATTTCCTTATCAACATTTAATCTTATTCTTTTGAATTTTTTCTCTACCCATGTTTTATCAACTGAAACTTCTTCTAATCCTTGTTGATTTAAGTAATTAGCAAAATCTTCTTTCTCTTGTGGCAATTGAGATAATAATTCATCTGCCAGCTCTTTCACATTTATTACATCTTCTTCTTTAAGTTTATTTTTAATAGCAGTTCTTATCTTTTCCGCCTTACCTGCATCATCAGTAATATTTTTTCTCGTCCAGTTTTCAGTAGCTTGTACAAAAGTCTTAGTCATATCCCTTTCATTTGTTACAAGAGTTGCACCTAAGAAATTATTTATAAAATAGTTAGCTCCATATTCCTCTGATTCTTTCGTTGTATTCTTCTTATCTAAAATAAATAGATTATACCTTTCATCATTCCTTATAGGTCTTATAAATGCGGCTTTCTGAATCTTCTGTCCACTTGATGGAAGTCCTGCACTTTGTGGAACTATTCCTATACCTATTTTGTTATCAACAAACTGAACTTCATGAGTAAAATTCTTAACATAATCTAACTTGAGTATTGCTATAATTGGGCCTTGGTCTGTAACTATTGAACATGTAATTAAATCAGCACTTGGAATATTACAATTACCTTTCATGATTATAAATAATTGACTTGCAAGTTCCTTAGATAGTCCTATTAAGTCACTATCAATTCCATTTAAATAATCTTGAACAACTTCTTTTACTATATTTCTTTCAGAATTAAATGCTGCATATTTAAGATCATCATCTTTAAAGCATTTCTCTATATGCTTATACAAAAATTTGTAAGTATCTTCATCTAAATCTAAACTATATTCATTTAATATTGGTTCTTCAGCTGTTGTATCTAATACATGAATGACAGCTTCATTGATATTTATATCGTTAATGTATTCCATTGTTTTTTCTCCTTTACTATTGAATTTGACTTTCATATGAGAATAGAATTTTGTAACTATGACGTGGTTAACTCATTCTCATATACAGTTTTATCTATTCCTCATCTTCAAATGCATAACTATAGCCTTCCCAGTTATCAACTCCTGCTCCTTCTAAACGACTTAATATATTATCTCTTTCTTTTAATTCTTCATATTCTTCTTCATCAATTAGTACTTTTGAATTATCTATTTCTTTTGCAATTTTTATATGCTTTGGTAGAGCCTTTATATCCGCTTCTATTTGCTTTAGTTTATCTACAATGATAGATATTTCATTATTGCTCTTTAAAACCTGCTGTGGAACGAATTTTAATGCAGAATCAAGACTTATGCAATATGCTATGTTCTGCATATAATCTTTTCCATAGTTTTCTGATTTCTCATCAGTAACTTTTTTAGTTGCTTTAACTACAAACTGTCTTTCATCTGAAACAATCTGATAGTCTCCAATTTTAATATCCATTACTTCTCCTTCTTTCCTATCTTAAATTCTATCTGCTTATTATCATCAAGCTTAATTTCCTGCTGCTCATACTTTATTTGCTTCTTACAAAGCTTACGCCAATTTGAATTGTTTGTTTTCAAATACCTTGTCATATTAATTACCAATTAGCCATATATTCTGTTTATTACTCAAAATAAGCTTCTGGTTCTTTTTCAGGTGTTATATCATCATAATCACTTTCTTCATCAAGCTCTATTTCTATTCCAGATTGTTTCAATGACATTAAATATAATTTAAATTCATCTAAATATCTTAGTGAAGATAAATTGCACTCTCCATCTACTCTGAAATTCCACATATCTTCCTTATGAATATCACTATACCTATACATATCAATACATACATTCATTTTTTCATCGTGCTCACATTCAAATATTATTCTTCCACTTTCTTGTTTTATCCAGCTTCTTTCTTCTCCAGCTTCAAATTCATAAGTTACTTCAACAGACTGATAGGAAACTCCATCGTCATAATCAATTTCCAGTCCATCAGTCTCAATATTGTTTGCTACATACTCACACCATTTTGAAAATATTTCTGAAACTTTAACTGATTTCATACCTAGATCTACAGACATTAGTTCTTTAAAATTACCTAGTATTTTTCTATTATCCTTAGTAAGCACGTTCATTATGCTACTTAACGTATCATCCAACTTAACAATGTACTGAGAATAATCATACTTTTCCAAGTACGGTACCATAACTGATTTAACATTTTCCTCAATTGTTTTCTTACAATCTCCATTCCATCCGAATAAATCATCAAAAACTTTATCTATTCCTTTTTCAACTTTTTCTGAAATTATCTTTTCAATAGAACCATCTTTTAATTTATTTTCAATCGCCAATTTAATACTTTCTTCTAAATTCATTCTTACTACCTCATTTCTATTTTTCTTTATTTATTCTTAAATTTAATACCTTCCCATATTCAAATCATTTTTACCTTTTGTAAAGACTCCTTTAGCTGAAATATATACATCATCCATAAGCTTTAACATTTGGCTTACTCTATCTTTTAATGCAGGATCTTTAGGAATTCCTCTTTTTTCACTATTTCTTATTTGAAATAATATTGTTGACCATCTGTCATATTGTCTCATTGCATTTAAATGTAATTTATACGCTGTAGAATAGTCATTATCTGATAAATTGTATATATCATTCATTACTTCATTAAAATTATTTAGATCTTCTGTTGTTATAAATTTACACTTTAACATTGCTTGTACTTCTTCCATTTGCCTATTCCCCTTTAATTCATAAATTCACGTAATCTATAATTACATTCATTATCAAAAACATTCCCAAATCTCTTACCACAACTTTCTAATATTCTTCCTCCAAGTGCTTCATCTAAATCCATAAGCATTTGTGGTGTACATTCTGTAGAAATTAATGTTGGCATCTTATTTGAATATCTGACATTTAATATTGGATAAATATGATTCATATCTGCTGGTGTAATTTCTCCTGTAAGTCTTCCTTTTTTGACTTTATCTTTAAATAGATCGTCTATAATAAGAACTTCTGCTTTTTTATATCTGTTGCTTAACTTGTTATAGTATTCATCATCCATAGCATTAGATTTAAGCTCTCTTATAGCTTCAAGATATGGCATATATACTACTTTAATCTTTTGTTCTAATAATGCTTTTCCAACTGCTAGAACTATGTGAGTTTTTCCACCTCCTGGCTGTCCCATGAAACATAACCACTTTTCTTTATCAAGTTCATAAAACTTTGTTATATATTCAGTTGCCATTTCTTTTGCTTTTTTTGTTTGAACATTATAAGGCTTATAATCTCTAAGAAGTTTTACATCTTCAGGATTAACTCCGAAGTTTTCCCAAAGTCTTTTTAGATAATCAGTTTCATAACATTCACATCTCTTAAAGCCTTTATTGGTCTGTATAAATCCTGTATCTCTGCATTTAAAACACTTGTATTTATTTTCCATACAATGAATCGAAGTTGTATTTCGGTCCTTCTGATTCAGTATTCTTTTTAGACTTGCTGGTAGCTCCATCCTTATTCTCCTTTCTGCCTTCTGCTTTCCAATTTCTCAATATTCCTTGAACATAGTTATAATTTATCTTTCCTGCTTTTACTGAATGCTCAGCTGCATCCATTAACCATTTAGCAGAATAAACTTCTATGTCTGCAACTATTAAATCCATTTGAATAGCTGATAATAAAAATCCACATTGTTCAAAATATTTAAAGACTTCAATATTTGAGACAACGACTGACGACTTATTCTCTATCTCTTTCTCTATATCTATCTCTTTTCTCTTCTCTCTTCTCTCTATCTCTCTCTCTGTCGTAACGTTTTTGTCACCATCAGTCACAACGGTGTCACATTGTAACGTTGTTTGTCCTTTAATTTGTTTATTAACCTGATTTTCTCTAAGTTTTCTCATCCTTTTTGCACTACTACCTTCTTTTCCAATGCATTCACTAGCCTTACTTAACACAAATTCATTATCAGAAATTTCTTCTATAAGATTATTATTAAATAGAAATGCTAAAGTAACTTTTACATTATCTATATCTTCATCAATTTCTAATGACAACTGTTCTTCAAAGGTTTCTTCTGTTCCCTCGTAATATAATATTCCTTCATTCCTTAAACTTAGTAGCTGCATCTTCAAGTAAATAATAGTATACGTATCTCCACCAGCTATTTTCCTTAGCTTCTTAATCTCTTTTTGCCTGAAGAAATCTTCTTTAAGTTTCAACCAGTAAAACTTTTTCTCTGCCATCTTTCTGTCCTCCTATGTTGAATATTTTTTAATCTTCTGGATATAATATAAATAAAGTTTTTCAAAACCACATATTTCATTAGAGTTTGGGAAGGATACCTCTTGCAAGGTCCTATCCCATATAGTTTCTACCATCGCTCCCTTAATTGGGAGCTTATTTTATTTATTCATCAGCAAATGGTGTTCCTTCAAATATATCCTTTTCCTCTGATTCTGCCTTATCACTAGATTTATTATTTTCTATATTTTGCTTATCAACTTCTGTGAACTCTGTATCAACTGCATTATAATGTTCATTTGGTTGATTATCTGGATAGTTTATATTTCCATCTATATCACCATTGATTACATCCTTATTGAATGAAGCCTGATCAGATTTAATAGCAGTCTGCATTTCAATACTCATAGGTCCATATTTACTTAATAATAATTTCAAGACAGTTTTAGTAGCCATAGAATCAAAATCAGTAGTCCATAGACTTTGCTTAACTACCCAATCCTTATTACTTTTATAAGATTGACTGTATTTCTTTCCATGTATCTCCAATTCTTCTCTGGTCATATATAAAGCTTTTTCAAATCCATTTATTAATCTGAAATATCCTACATATCCAACTATCTTTGTTGAAGGTTCAGGATTGTCATTAAATTCAATCTCTCCAGTAAGCCTATTAATCTTTTTTAAGTCATTTTCGAACACTGGTGCAGCATTTATTGTCTTGTATTGGCCGCTTCTCATTGCTAGTTGAATAAAGCCTTTATATCCAATCTGAAATTGTGCAATTTTACCTTGCTTTTTATCATTGTAAGGCACTATATATGCAAATCCTAAGTTAGGATCTATAGGTAAATCTAATGTTGCTGCCACTACTGCACTTGCCATTATAGAATTTGGCTCTGCATCCGCTAAGCTTGGTGATTTAGCAACATTAATTACACTTGATATGAATCCTGGTGCTTTCTTTCCTAATATATCTTCAAATCTTTTCTTTACATCTACTTGACACATCAATCCTTTTACTGTAGTCCTCGCAGGCGCTTGTGATTGATTATTATTTATTAAGCTTCCATGAACATTTGCCATTATTAACCCTCCTATTTACACTTGCTAATTCTCATATTTACAAAACTTGTAGTACCTTTAAGAACTGTTTCATAAGTAACTGGATATTTATCTTTTAGCATCTTATTATCAAGACTATCTCTCTTAACTTCAAATCTGCTTACCTTTAAATTGCCATCTGATGCTTTTTTAGCATTTCCCATCTGCAAAAATAATTCTTGTTTAATTCTCTCCTTTTCTTTTTCAAATTCTTTGACTTTATCAGAACATTCTTGATACTGCTCCAATAGGTCATTGTCTAAATTAATTTCATCATCAATTAAATTCTGCTGCTCATTAATTTGTTCAGTTTCTTTTTTATTTCCTGTTGGATCTGGTGCAACTTTAGGAATTATATTGTTCTCCCAAAAGTTCTTTCCAATCTCTCTTAGTGCTCTAATATCATCATCATTTCTAGGTACAACTTTCCACTTAACTTCCTTACCTAATAAGTAGATTATTAAGAAAAACTTTAACCCTGTGATCCCCATATACCATTGACATTGGCAATAATAACTGTCTGGAATTTCTTCACCTACCCACATTTTTTTCATGAACTCACTACCTGTTTTAATTTCAAGTCCAAACAATTCATTTTTAGGTATATAAGCAATTTCTCCAGTATCTCTGTTTTCCCAGTAAGTATAATCATCATCAAGTATTCCAATTCCATCAATATTAGCTGAAAAGTAATCAATTTCTTTATCAAGCATCATATATGGATATTCAAACGTTGTTAGTTTAATATCTGTAGCTTTTTCAAAATCCTCCTGAATCCATTCTCTTATGTGTGGCTCCATACGTGTCCCATAAACTGTGTGAATATTACCTTTAAACTTTTCTACTAATCCAAGCTTCTCATTGAATACAGTTAATGCTGAACCGTAATTACTATATCCCGCTATGGTTCCTATTTCAGAACCACCAATTGAATTACATCTTGTACTTAACCATGTCTTTCTATCTTCAGTATCTTCTCTTGAATCAAATATTACTTTTGCTGTAGAGAACAGATCTCTATTTTCAATAAATTTAACCTTTCCTTCACCTGTAAGAATTAAATTTTCCATTATCTAAAATACCTCCTTAACCTATCTTCTCGACTTCAACATCATTACTTTCTGTCTGTGCAACTTCTGTAACAAAATATTGATAGTCATCTTCTGACATTGATTCTAATAATTTATCTTGTGCTGCTTTATCTAATGACTCCCATTTATCCATACAGATTACTTTAAGTTCTCCACATTGTGCCTTCGCTACTTTCATTGCAAGTTCAAGTTTTTCCCCATCTGATAAACCATCTATTAGAGTTTCATTTATTCTTACTCTGCTATATTCATCAACTGAAATTCCTTCAATAGGCATATTAGCTGTTTGTAATAATTCAGCAGGTAATGATCTAGCTTTACTTATCTTTGATGTCAAATTATCTGCATATTCTTCTTTTGGAGCTAACTGATTATCTCTTATTTCTGAAATTCTATCCCAATCTCTTAAGTATGAAATCATTTTTTGTGCTTCATCAGCTTCTGCTTGTAGTGGTTCAATATCAACTTCCTCATGTTCCTCTAAATACTTAGCTGCATTACCTATTGTTGCTTTTACTTTCTCTATTTCGGATTCTATTTTGCTATCAACTGCTTCTGACTCAAGCTTTTCTTTGTCGTCAAGTCCAATAAGTTCTTGATTCTTAGCTGAAATCTTATTCTGATTAATAGAAATTAAATCCTTTTGCTCTTCTAACTGTGAAACTGATTGTTTTTTAGATGATTCGATAGAAGTTATTAATTCGTTTTTAAGTGTATCTATATTAGACTCATGTACCTTCTTAAGAGTTTCTTTTCTCTCCTGGAACTCTTTTTCTAAATCTTTCAATGAGCTCTGATAATCTGAATCAGCTTCATTTATTTTTGAAGTATTATCGTTAGTTAATTCCTTAATTTTAAGTTCAAGTTCATGATCTGCATTTGCTATGAAATTATTAGCTTTTTCAATCTTTCCATTTGCTAGAGAAATAATGTCCTGAATATCTTCTCTTTCTGATTTATATTTAAGTGTTATTCTTGACTTTTCAGCTTCTCCATTAGATTTAATTGATTCAACTTTGTCATTGAAATTATCTTTAAGTGACTTAGCTTGAGATATTAACTTATTTACATTCTGTGCTTCTGTAACCCTTGCATAGTATTCTTTGATATCAACACTCTTCCACTTCTCACCATCATATTCAGCAGGTAAATCATCCACTAATGATTTAATCCTTGCCTTTAATTCCTTAATTTCTCTGTTAACCTCTTCTCTTACCTTGTAATACTTTTGTTCAATATCCTTAAGTATCAATAATATGTGTTTGTTATACTCGATATTATCTGGAAGCTCTCCAAACCAATTAATAATATCTTCTTCACTCCATCCTATTTGAAGCATACTAAGAAGTGATTCTGTTTGCTCTTTTACACTTAAGTTAACCCAGTCAAGTGGTCTAAATATATTTCCATTTACCAAACTGTTTACAAAATTTTCAGTACTGTCTGCACCTTTTCCATCCTGTCTTACTTTTAAGTAATTAGCTTTACCATCTCTTATTCTTCTATCTATGCTTAATCCATCATCTAACTCAACAAATAGTGTAGATTCATCTTCCCCATGCTTAATAACTTCTGACCTTCTATTCTTATTGGTAAAAGTCTTCTCAATAGCTTCAATTACCGAAGTTTTACCCTTTCCATTAGGTCCTTTGAATATATTAATCTTTGCTGCTTCAACTTCTCTTTCATCTATTCCCAAGAAATTGTTAACTCTTAAAAATTTTATTTTTGACATTATTAAATTCCTCCAATCTGTGTTATAATTTACTTGAATTTTTTGTTATGCTACTAGGAACGCTTTGGTCGGGGTTCTTGGTAGCTTTTTCTTTAAC
>OKVX01001201.1_pt1 | contig 11206 bp, 9 predicted proteins | sample 1606941 | NCBI WGS metagenome assembly OKVX01 (sample SAMN03281016, study PRJEB24777) | human gut metagenome | isolation source: fecal sample PR161 from 1 month old female Malay infant, caesarean... | reverse complement strand
AATTTTCTCCTGACCTTCCGCCATGCGGGATACATAATCCGCCAGGGAAACGGTCTGCGCGGAGGTGTCTTCCTTCGTGCTGGCAAAACGCAGCAGTTTGGCGATCAGTTCCGCATTGGAGCTGTCCTCGCCCGGACCTTCTTTCAGAACCAGGCCGAACTGCTGCCAGAATGTCTGGTATTTTTCCGCGTCATTATTGGCCAGTTTTTCCAGCATCTGCAGAACACGTTTGGTCAGGGCGCTGCGCAGGCTGCGGGTGACGGCGCTGTCCTGTAAAATCTCACGGGAAACGTTGAGCGGCAGATCATTGGAATCTATCAGGCCGCGCACAAAGCGCAGATAGTTCGGCATAAACTGTTCCGCGTCATCCATGATAAACACGCGCTGGACATACAGGCTCAGGCCACGGCGCTGGTCGCGGTGCCAAAGGTCAAACGGAGCCACGGACGGGATATAGAGCAGACTGGTGTACTCCTGCTTCCCTTCCACGCGGTTATGCGCCCATGTCAGCGGATCCGCAAAGTCATGGGAGAGATGCTTGTAAAACTCATTATATTCTTCATCACTGATGTCGTTTTTATTGCGCGTCCACAGTGCCTGAGCTTTGTTGATTTTCTCCCAGATAACGGTGCCGTCTTCTTCATTTTTGCTTTCGATTTCCACCGGCAGCGCAATATGGTCGGAATATTTACCGATAACCGAGCGCAGACGCCAGTCATCAAGGAACTCATCTTCCCCTTCACGGAAATGCAGGGTGATTTCAGTACCGCGTGAATCCTTATGGGTTTTGGCGATGGAGTAATCCCCTTCCCCTTCAGATTCCCAGAACACCGCCTGATCAGACGGCACACCCGCCGCACGGGTGATCACAGTGACTTTGTCCGCCACAATAAAAGCGGAGTAGAAGCCCACCCCGAACTGGCCGATCAGCTGGCTGTCTTTGGCCGCGTCAGAGCCGAGCGATTCCAGGAAAGCTTTGGTGCCGGATTTGGCAATGGTACCCAGGTTGTCGATGACCTCATCGCGGGTCATCCCGATACCGTTATCACTGATGGTCAGGGTGCGCTTTTCTTTATCAGCAGACAGACGGACATGCAGATCACCGTCATTTTCATACAGTGAACTGTCGGATAAGGCGCGGAAACGCAGCTTATCGGCCGCATCAGAGGCGTTGGAGATAAGCTCGCGCAGGAAAATTTCTTTGTTGGAATAAAGTGAGTGGATCATTAACTGCAGAAGTTGTTTTACTTCTGACTGAAAACCACGGGTTTCTTGTTCTTGCAGACTCATGAATAACCTCAGACTGACTTATCAACGAAAAAAAACAGGATAAAAATCAGGTGGGGCCGGTCTTTGGGTTTTCAAGGCAAACGGGGAATTTTTTGTGACAATTCTGAGGAAAAGTGACAGACGGCACAGGCCGTCTGTCCGGGTAACAGGCAGAAACCGCCGTCAGTAATCGCTGTTGTAACGGATTTTCTGACGTCCGGCGATGGAGTGGGACAAGGTCGTGCCATCCACCATTTCCAGCTCACCGCCGACCGGTACACCGTGGGCGATACGGCTGGCGGAGACATCATACTGCGCGCACATTTCCGCAATATAGTTGGCGGTGGCTTCCCCTTCCACTGTCGGATTGGTAGCCAGGATCACCTCAGTGATGGTTTCCTGAGACAGCCGCTCCTCCAGTTTATCCAGCCCGATATCCATCGGACCGATGCCGTCCAGCGGTGACAGGTGTCCCATCAGCACAAAGTAGCGGCCGGAGAACTGCCCTGTCTGCTCAATCGCGTGGATATCCGCCGGACTTTCCACCACACAGATAAGACCGGTCTGCTGACGGCGCGGGTTGGCGCAGATAGTGCACTGTTCCTGCTCGGTAAAGGTCCGGCAGTCCCGGCAGTGGCCGATTTCCGACATGGCGCGGGTCAGTGCCTGTGCCAGGCGCATCCCGCCGCTGCGGTCGCGCTGTAACAGCTGAAACGCCATACGCTGTGCCGATTTCGGCCCGACGCCCGGCAGGCAGCGCAGGGCGTCCATCAGTGCTTCAAGAAGCGGACTGGTTTGCATCAGAACGGCATCTTAAAGCCCGGCGGCAGCTGCATTCCGCTGGAGACTGACGCCATTTTTTCTTTCTGGGTTTCGTCGATACGACGCGCGGCATCATTGAATGCGGCAGCAATCAGATCTTCGAGCATCTCTTTGTCGTCTTCCATCAGGCTTGGATCGATTTCCACGCGGCGGCAGTTATGTGCGCCGTTGATAGTCACTTTAACCAGGCCTGCACCGGATTCACCGGTGACTTCCGTATTTGCAATCTCTTCCTGCATCTGCTGCATTTTATCCTGCATTTGCTGGGCTTGTTTCATGAGATTGCCCAAACCGCCTTTACCGAACATAGTTTTCTCTCTTTGACTAAATTGCGTATTCTAACGCAAGGTGGTTAAACAGGCCGGATACTCTCTTCATCCAGTTCCGCATCAAAAAAGGTCAGCAGAGTCTGAATGGTTTTATCCGTCACAATGGACTGACGCGCCTGCGCCAGCATCTCTTCATAGATAGCCTGCCGCCATTCCAGCGGCGTTTTCATGCTGACATCATCGTCTTCACAAATTGTGAGACTGATAACTTTACCATAAAGTTCACTCAGTGCATCACTCAGCACGCTGTGTGCTGATTTTGAATTCAGGTGGCGCTGTGAGGTGCGCAGATGCAGACAGATACTGTCTTCCCCGGTCTGCTCTTTCACGGCATTCAGCGCCAGTTGCTGCACCAGTTTCGGCAGCTGCATTTTATCAATATCCGCCGCCCACGGATCCCGTTCCCGGGCGGCAACAGCCAGTTTTTCAGCAACTTCCGGCGTTTTTTCGTGCTCAAGGGCTTTTTTGATATCTTTCGGCCGCGCAACCGGGGTTTTCTCTTCCGGTTCATCCTGCTTCTGCGGGCGCCACTGATACGGCTGCGGTTTACCGGATGCTTTCGGCTGCGGTGCGGACACAGCACGGCCCCGGCGGTTTTCAGTCACGGCAGCGAGTCGCTCCAGTGCTGAGTTCGCCGGTTTACCCTTCTCAGTTAAGGTAACCGGCTCAGACTTTTTTGACGGCGGGATCTCCTGCCGGTTCAGTGCGTCACGGGCTTTCAGCAACTGGGCGGTCGGGTTGTTTTCCGTTTCCTGCGGCATCGCCGGCGGTATGCTGCGCGCCGGTGCGGCCGGTGCCGCTGTCTGCGGTTGTGACGGCAGAGAGACCGGTGCCACGGACGGCGCGGTGATCACTTCATCAATCACATTACGCGGATGAAATGCCAGTGCGCGCAGCAGCGCCATTTCGGCGCCCATGCGTCTGTCAGGGGCATACGGCAGCTCTTTGCGGCCAACCAGCAGTGTCTGATAATAGAGTTGCAGATCCGCCGGGGCAATGGCCCGGGCCAGGATGCGCAGACGTTCGTCTGTCACCCCGGCACTGTTATCCTGTACCGGCAGCAGTTGCAGCATGGCGATTTTATGCAGCGCGGCCAGCATTTCTGTCAGCAGGTTATCCCAGTCCGCGCCCCGTGATGCGGCATCATTCACGCCGTTCATCACCTGAACGCCATCCCCTTTCACCAGGGCTTCCAGGATAGTCAGCGGCTGTTCGTCGTCCAGAGTGCCGAGCATCTGCGTTACCACGTCGGTGGTCACTTTTCCGGCCCCCAGGGCAATCGCCTGGTCCGCCAGACTCAGCGCGTCACGCATACTGCCGTCTGCGGCACGGGCCAGTAACAGCCGTGCACGGGCATCGTTTTCAATCTGTTCTGCGGTCAGAATGGTATCGAGCTGCTGACTGATCTGATCCACATCCAGCGCTTTGAGATGGAACTGTAAGCAGCGGGATAAAATCGTCACCGGCAGTTTTTGCGGATCGGTGGTTGCCAGCAGGAATTTGACGTGCTCCGGCGGCTCTTCCAGGGTTTTCAGCAGCGCATTAAAGCTGTGACGGGAGAGCATGTGAACTTCGTCGATAAGATAGACTTTGAAACGCCCGCGCGACGGGGCGTACTGGACGTTATCCAGCAGTTCACGGGTATCTTCCACCTTGGTGCGCGATGCGGCATCGATCTCAATCAGATCAACAAACCGCCCCTGCTCAATTTCCAGGCAGTTCTGGCATTTACCGCACGGCGTGGCCGTGATGCCCTGTTCACAGTTAAGACCTTTGGCAAACAGGCGTGCCAGGGTGGTTTTTCCGACCCCGCGGGTGCCGGAAAAGAGATAGGCATGATGCAGCCGCTGATGTTCCAGCCCGTTTGCGAGCGCTGTCAGAACATGCTGCTGACCGATAACCTGTGAAAATGTTTGTGGTCGCCACTTACGGGCAAGGACTTGATAGCTCATGGATTCCGCAGAGAGTGAACATGATTTTCCATCATGCTACCACAGCCTCACCACAATGGGCGAGGCTGAGTTTGCGTTTAATACGGGGAGAGACTCAGCCGCCGGCATATTCCAGCAGGCAGAAGCTGTGCACACCTTCCGCTTCAAGGCGTTCCGCGCCGCCGAGATCAGGCAGGCCGATAATAAAGGCTGCTTCATGCACTTCACCGCCCAGACGACGGATCAGACGGATAGTCGCATTGACGGTACCGCCGGTGGCCAGCAGGTCATCGACAACCAGCACGTTGTCACCACTGCTGATGCTGTCTTTATGCATCTCCAGGGTATCAGTGCCGTATTCCAGATCATAGGTCTCGCTGAGGGTATCACACGGTAATTTCCCTTTTTTGCGGACCGGCACAAAGCCGACCCCCAGACGTAACGCAACCGGTGCGCCGAATAAGAATCCACGGGCTTCAGTGCCCACGACTTTGGTGATCCCTTTGTCTGCGAAATGCTCCACCAGCATATCAATCGTCAGACGATAGGCTTCCGGGTTGGCCAGTAATGTGGTGATGTCGCGAAACAGTACCCCTTCCTTAGGATAGTCAGGGATAGTCCGGATACTTTCTTTAATAAATTGCAGTTGTTCAGCAGTTGCGCTCATAATGGGTGCCATAGAGATAACACGAAACCTCAGAATCTATGCAAATCAGGGGAAAATTGCAACCGTATCCCGTGACTTTGCCGATTATTTGTTGTTTTATATCAAACAGACTAAGAAATGCTTCTGTAACTATAGATCCTCAACAGATCCTCAACGACGATCCCGGGCACATTTCACTGAGGCGGATAATGAACACCAGACAATTGTTACAGGCGCTGCGACAGAAAATCAGCGCGCTGGAAACACAGATTGCCCCGATAGCAGACCGGGAACTGAGCCAGCGCCGCTTCGATGATACCCTGTTCGCCGCCCGTAATAAAACCCTGCGCCTGTGCATGGATGAATTACTGCACCATACTGACCAGCTGGCGCAGTGTGCGGATGAAAACCGGGCTGAACAGGTACGTTTTCTGGCGGAAAAAATTGTCGCCCAGATTGCGGCACTGAACCGCGAGGCCGCCACTCAGGCGCTGCGCCAGAAAGAACAGAGCTATGTGAAACGGGACAGCCAGGTGGATCTGTATCAGCGCCTGGCGCAGCATCAGGATTATGAGCGCCGCCTGGCTCAGATGACCGATGACCGCGAACTGGCACTCGGCCGCGCACAGACCTTTGCCGAACAGCAAAAGCTGCAGAAAGAGCTGGCGGCACTGGCCGGGCGCCTTGTCCGCTGCCGTCAGGCACTGCAGCGGATAGAGCGGCAGATTGAACGCCACGACGGCACCGAATTTTAATCAGATACCGGATATCCCATGAGTCTTGAAAATGCCCCCGATGAGGTAAAACTGGCGGTCGATCTTATCTGTCTGCTGGAAGAGAACCGCATCCCGGCCGCAACCGTGCTCGCGGCGTTACAGATTGTCCGCCGCGATTATGAAAACAAACTGCGCGATACAGAGAGCGATCAGGCCGGCTGAGCGCCGTCATCCTTTCCCTGCACCTGCACTTCTTTGCCGCTGTTCTGATCGTGGAGATACACTTCCAGCTGATTGAAGGCGATATTAATATCGTTTTCGCGCGCCATCCGGTCAATCGCGCGGTTCACTTCATCCGTGGTGGCACTGCGGTCGCCGATAGTGCGCACATAGAAACGCAGCTGGTGATCGAGGCTGCTGGCACCAAACTCGGTGAAATACACACCCGGCGCCGGGTCGGTCATTACTTTCGGGTTATCGGTGGCCGCTTTCAGCAAGACCTCTTTCACCTTCGCCAGATCCGAGCCGTAAGCCACACCGACATTAATCACAATCCGCGTTACCGTATCAGAGAGTGACCAGTTGGTCAGGCGCTCGGTCATAAAGGCTTTGTTCGGGATAATGACTTCTTTGCGGTCAAAATCAATCACCGTGGTCGCACGGATGCGGATCTTGTTAACCGTACCGGAGAAAGTACCGATAGTGACGGTATCGCCGATGCGGATCGGGCGTTCAAACAGAATAATGATACCCGAAACAAAGTTAGCGAAGATTTCCTGTAACCCGAAGCTGAGACCGAAGGTTAAGGCTGCTGCCAGCCACTGTAATTTACCCCACGATACCCCGAGGGTGCCGAACGCGGCAATCGTCCCGATCCCGACAATCAGATAAGTCAGAATGGTGGTGATAGCGTACGAGGTGCCCTGGCGCAGCGAGAGCCGCGAGAGCACAAGGACTTCAAGCAGACCGGGCAGGTTGCGCATCATTATCCAGGACACCACCACAATCAGGACAGACAGGATCAGATCCCCGAGCGTGATTGCCTCCACCACATTCCCCAGCGCGGTATCGACGTTGTAATGCCACAGCGTGATACTGTCAAAGAAGGAGAAAATGGTAATAAAATCAGACCATATGCCGTAGAACGCCGCTGCAAAGACAATAAACAGGACCATCGAGGTCAGACGCAGTGACTGCTGGTTAATCAGCTCCATCGACATCGGCGGCTCTTCCACAATCACATCCGGGACATCATCCCCCTCATGCTGCTCTTTATGCTGAACCTGCTGTTTCTGACGGCGGGCCAGCGCACGCTGATAGGTCAGACGCCGTGCCGCCAGTGCCAGGCCGCGCAGACTGGTATGATAGACGATATACCACAGCAGCAGCAGATAGAGACTGTCTATCCAGCGGCTGCTCAGGCGCAGTGCCGTGTAGTAATAGCCCAGCCCGACCAGCACCACCAGTACCAGCGGGGAGAATGTCAGCAAGGTCAGCAGGAACGCCCGCACCAGGTGAGAGCCCTTCTCGCGCCAGATCTCAATGCAGAACGGCAGTGTGAATGCAAAGACAAACACCAGTGCCACCGGCACCACCAGCTGACCAATCACATCATCCACCAGGCGCAGCGGGTATTCCATCCCGTAAGCCGCCCACAGCATAATCGGCAGCAGCGGCAGTGCCAGGCGCACCAGTCTGCGGCGGCCGGTACGGCAGACTTCAGGATCGATCCCGAAGTGTGTGACAGCAATCCCCTCCGGTTTCATAATCCGGTAACTCCACTCAAACAGCACCCAGAAGAGAGCCAGCTGGCGGGAGATAGTCCACATCAGTGCGGAATCCGCGCTGCCGGTTTTCAGGCAGAAATAGCCGAAGGCAATCACAAACAGTGAGGACGGCAGGGTTTTGATCAGCATCAGTCCCAGCGCCATTGGTGTGTAGATCTGGCGGTCTTTTTTCAGCCGCCCGACATCAGCATTAATTTCAGCAAGTTTGGTATCAATATTCTTGGTGCCGAAACGCAGCAGCAGCGCAATAATCAGCAGCGGAATGGTAATAAAGAGGGAATCGACAAAACCGTTGATCAGGCTTTGCAGCGACCAGTTCAGATCCAGTGACGTCAGTTCCTGTTTGGCCGCGCCCGGGAAGGACTGGAACCAGGCCAGGTTGACCGGTTTGTTACTGTTGACCCAGAAAATCTGCTGCGCGAGGGTTTTCTCCAGTGAGGCCACCACGGTGACCAGTTGAGTCTGATCCAGCTGCAGGTTAATCGCCTGGGAAATCTGGTTACCCATCTGGGTATTCAGCTGATCCAGTAAATCCTGACGGACAGACACCACCTGCATCAGCGCATGTTTCTGAGCCCGCAGCTCTGCTGCGGTCGCCGGCATATCATGGGTTTTGGCGTACTCGTCAATCATGGTGCTGACAAAGTTGTCCGGCTGATAAAGCTTGTCGCGCTGCTGGTTGATTTCAAACTGCGCCAGACGCATGTCCGCAATCCGGTCCGGCAAATCTTTAATCAGCAAATCCGGCGGCAGGTAGATCTGCTCTTTAAACAGGATACGGGAGAGCAGCAGGCTGCCGCGCAGCACGGTAATCTGCTCTTTAAGGTTGCGCTCAGATTGCAGTGCGCGATCCAGAATACTGCGTACCTTAATGGTGCGCTGCACCAGCTGGTTATTATCGCGGGTGGCGGCGACCAGTTTTTCACTTAAATCATGGTTGAGCGCGATTTCACGCTGCACCAGCGGATCATCCTGCATATTGCGCTGGGTATCATCCGAACTCTGCGCCTCTTTGGCCGCCTCTTCCGAATAATCCAGCCGCTTGCCGCTGACCGTTTCCTGAATTACATCAATATTACTTTCCAGCTGTTTGATGCGCTCCACCACATAGTCACGCTGCACCTGCAGCAGATTCTGTAACTGGGTGTTCGACTGTAATGCCCGTTTCTGATAATCAATCTGCTGCTGTAAGTAATACTGCTCCACCTGAAGGGCTTCAATTTCCGTCGGCCGCAGCACTTTCTGGGCCGCCATCGAATCATTCAGCAGGACGCGGATCTGCTGCAGACGCTGCACATTACCGTACATAATATTCTGTGCGCGCTCAGGCTGAGTCTGGAGAGCAATCAGATCACTATTATAAGAAGAGAGGTTATTCTGTGCGGTCTGCAACGCCTCAAGGGTGCTGTTAAGTTTCAGCTCCAGTTGCGAGAGCGGCAGATTTTCAATGGAGGCCCGGTATTCCGCCAGTCCTTCATCAGTTAATGATTTTATCTGCGTTAATTTTTGTGTGACCTGATCCACCCGCTTTTTCAGTGCCTGTGATTTTTCTTTCAGGGCATCGAGATTGTCATAAAACACCAGCGCCCGCTCCAGATCCTGCACTGACAGCTTATCAGCGGCAGTCTGTTCTTTGCGGTTATTCAGGGCATTGAGTTCGGTCTGAATGGTGTTGCGGTCAGGGATATCCTGTACGGCCGCCACCGCGCTGTTCTGCGCCAGTACCGGCAGCAGAAATATGAAACAGGTAAAAAGACGGAGGAAAATCTGCCTCAGCAGACCGGAAGCCGGGACACGGCTGATTCGCTTCATAATAATATCCACCTGTATCTGCCCTTCCCCGGCTGTCTGTTTCAGGTTATCTGATTAAAAGGTAATGATTTTTTCTGCATCAAGTGACCACTGCGCCAGCTCGGCCAGTGTCCCGACCTGCACGCCGTCCACCAGCGGAAGCTCAGTGATACCGCGGGCATCGGTGCAGGTTTTGCACAGCTTAATGTCTGTTTTCTGTGCCACCAGGATCTCCAGCATCTGTTTCAGGTTATAACCCTCTTTCGGCTGCTGACCGCGTAACCCGGCAACCACCGCATCTGACATCAGAAAAACATTCATCGGCACCTGACTGTCCTGCTCTTTAATCGCAATTGCCAGACGCAGTGCGTTAAATAAAGATTCACTGCCATACGCAGCGCCATTGGCAATAATTAATACAGGCTTCATACATGATATCCTTAAGGTTAATGTTATAAAATGTAAATCAGGCGTCTGCCGGCGGTAGCTGCATATTTTTACTGAGCATTAACATATCCAGATAACCGTCAACCAAATATTCAGCCTGCCCGCTGATATTAAAACTCTCGCTGGAAAAGAGCCAGTTTTCTAACAGCCCGGTTATCATTCCGCGCAGCATGATGGCGGCACGACGCAGGTCGAGAGTAGAAGGCAGCAGCCCCAGTGTGACACTTTCAATCAGGAACGACTCTATTCTTGAGTATTCCGCAGCATATAAATTTTGTCTGATGGTAATTAATTCGCTCATTTCACCGGTAAATTCACATTTATGAAATGAAATGCTCAGAATAGCCCGCATTTTGGGATCGGAAGCCACAGACGTCAGAATGTAAATTAATATTTTCTTAAACACTAAAAGTGGATTATCCGGGTATTTTGCCCGATACTCTTGTTCAATAAAGCCAATTTTCGTATCGGTTATCGAACAGACTTCAGTAAACAGATCAACTTTATTTTTGAAGTGCCAATAGATCGCACCACGGGTCACACCTGCTTGTTTTGCAATATCCACTAATGACGTCGCAGACACGCCCTGCTCACTGAAGGCGGTTAACGCGGCATCAATAATCTGGCGGCGGGTTTCTCCGGCCTGTTGTTTAGTTTTTCGTGCCATGTAAGGCCTGTGTCATCTGAAGTTAATTTACATACATTCGTGTATGTTTGTATTATAGCACGCTGATTTATTAGTTAATCAACCATATTTACCGGTTAAAAATCGACATTTTATAGAGGTTTACTATGCGAAAAAACAGAGGCGTTCTACCTCTGGCGATGCTCGTTCTGTCCGGGAGCTTTCTGCTGTCCGGATGTGGTGAAGAGCAGAAGCAAGGGGGCGAAATGCCACCGCCGGATGTTAAAGTCGTCACACTGAAAGCTGCACCACTGACAGTGAGCACGGAACTGCCGGGACGAACTTCTGCTTACCGCATCGCGGAAGTGCGCCCTCAGGTCGGCGGCATTATTTTAAAACGCAACTACAAAGAAGGAAGTGACGTCAAAGAAGGCGAATCGCTCTATCAAATTGATCCGGCTCCTTTTCAGGCCACGCTGAACAGCGCGCAGGCTGAACTGGCAAAAGCCAGAGCGAATGCCGAACTGGCCCGCCTGACAGTGAACCGCTATAAACCGTTGCTGGGAACAAACTATATCAGCCGCCAGGATTATGATGAGGCTGTCTCCACACATGCACAGGCTCAGGCTGCGGTCCGGGCTGCACAGGCAGCTGTTCAGACAGCACAAATCAACCTGAACTATACCAAAGTCACTTCACCGATTTCCGGTCTGTCCGGTAAATCAAACGTGACTGAAGGTGCATTAGTGGCAACAGGTCAGAGCCAGCCGCTGACACTGGTTCAGCAGATTGACCCTATCTATGTGGATGTGACCCAGTCCAGCGATGATTATCTGCGCCTGA
>OKVX01001197.1_pt1 | contig 11239 bp, 6 predicted proteins | sample 1606941 | NCBI WGS metagenome assembly OKVX01 (sample SAMN03281016, study PRJEB24777) | human gut metagenome | isolation source: fecal sample PR161 from 1 month old female Malay infant, caesarean... | reverse complement strand
GCCGATGAAGAATCTTCTCAGGTACATGCACAAGGTCTGGTGATTCGCGACCTGCCGCTGATTGCCAGCAACTTCCGCAATACCGAAGACCTTTCTTCTTACCTGAAGCGCCATAACATTGTGGCCATTGCCGATATCGATACCCGTAAGCTGACGCGTTTACTGCGTGAGAAAGGGGCGCAGAATGGCTGCATCATCGCCGGCGATAATCTTGATGCCCAACTGGCGCTGGAAAAAGCCCAGGCATTCCCTGGTCTGAACGGCATGGACCTGGCGAAAGAGGTCACAACCGCAGAGACTTACGCCTGGACCCAGGGGAGCTGGACACTGGCGGGCGACCTGCCGGAAGCGAAGGCGGAAAGCGAGCTGCCGTTCCACGTCGTGGCTTATGACTTCGGCGCCAAGCGCAATATCCTGCGGATGCTGGTTGACCGCGGCTGCCGCCTGACTATCGTTCCGGCGCAAACGTCGGCAGAAGACGTGCTTAAGCTGAATCCGGACGGTATTTTCCTGTCTAACGGCCCTGGCGACCCGGCGCCGTGCGATTACGCCATCGCGGCGATTGAAAAATTCCTCACCACCGATATTCCGGTCTTTGGCATCTGTCTCGGCCATCAGCTGCTGGCGCTGGCGAGCGGCGCGAAGACCATTAAGATGAAATTCGGCCACCACGGCGGTAACCACCCGGTTAAAGATATCGATAACAATGTAGTGATGATTACCGCTCAGAACCACGGCTTTGCCGTTGACGAAGCGACGCTGCCTGCCAACCTGCGCGTGACCCACAAGTCACTGTTCGACGGCACCCTGCAGGGGATCCATCGTACCGACAAGCCGGCGTTTAGCTTCCAGGGGCACCCTGAAGCGAGCCCGGGCCCGCACGATGCCGCGCCGCTGTTCGACCACTTTATCGAGTTAATTGAGCAATACCGTCAGTCCGCGAAATAATCAGGAGTAAAAGAGCCATGCCAAAACGTACAGACATAAAAAGTATCCTGATTCTGGGCGCGGGCCCGATTGTTATCGGTCAGGCGTGTGAGTTTGACTACTCTGGAGCCCAGGCCTGTAAAGCCCTGCGTGAAGAGGGTTACCGCGTTATTCTGGTGAACTCTAACCCGGCGACCATCATGACCGACCCGGAAATGGCCGATGCGACCTATATCGAGCCGATTCACTGGGAAGTGGTGCGTAAAATTATCGAAAAAGAACGCCCGGACGCGGTGCTGCCGACCATGGGCGGCCAGACCGCGCTGAACTGCGCGCTGGAGCTGGAGCGTCAGGGCGTGCTGGCAGAATTCGGCGTGACCATGATTGGTGCGACCGCCGATGCGATCGATAAAGCGGAAGACCGCCGTCGCTTCGACGTGGCGATGAAAAAAATCGGTCTCGACACCGCGCGTTCCGGCATTGCGCACACCATGGAAGAAGCGCTGGCGGTGGCCGCTGAAGTTGGCTTCCCATGCATCATCCGTCCGTCCTTTACTATGGGCGGCACCGGCGGCGGTATCGCCTATAACCGCGAAGAGTTCGAAGAAATCTGCGAACGCGGTCTGGATCTCTCTCCGACCAACGAACTGCTGATTGATGAATCGCTGATCGGCTGGAAAGAGTACGAGATGGAAGTGGTACGCGATAAGAACGACAACTGCATCATCGTCTGCTCGATTGAAAACTTCGATGCCATGGGGATTCACACCGGCGACTCCATCACCGTCGCCCCGGCGCAGACCCTGACCGACAAAGAATACCAAATCATGCGTAACGCCTCGATGGCGGTACTGCGTGAAATCGGCGTGGAAACCGGCGGTTCTAACGTACAGTTCTCGGTGAACCCGAAAGATGGTCGCCTTATCGTTATCGAAATGAACCCGCGCGTCTCCCGCTCTTCGGCGCTGGCCTCGAAAGCGACCGGCTTCCCGATTGCCAAAGTGGCGGCGAAGCTGGCGGTAGGTTACACCCTCGATGAGCTGATGAACGACATTACCGGCGGCCGTACTCCGGCTTCCTTCGAACCGTCCATCGACTATGTTGTGACCAAAATTCCACGCTTTAACTTTGAAAAATTTGCTGGCGCTAACGACCGTCTGACCACGCAGATGAAATCCGTCGGCGAAGTGATGGCGATTGGCCGCACGCAGCAGGAATCGCTGCAGAAAGCGCTGCGCGGCCTGGAAGTGGGCGCCACCGGCTTCGACCCGAAAGTCAGCCTCGACGATCCGGAAGCGCTGACCAAAATCCGCCGCGAGCTGAAAGACGCGGGCGCCGAGCGTATCTGGTACATCGCTGATGCCTTCCGTGCGGGCCTCTCAGTCGACGGCGTCTTCAACCTGACCAATATCGACCGCTGGTTCCTGGTACAAATCGAAGAGCTGGTGCGCCTGGAAGAGAAAGTGGCGGCTGTGGGCATCAACGGCCTCGACGCTGACTTCCTGCGCCACCTGAAGCGTAAAGGCTTTGCCGATGCGCGTCTGGCGAAACTGGCGGGCGTGCGCGAAGCGGAAATCCGCAAGCTGCGCGATCACTACAACCTGCACCCGGTTTACAAGCGCGTGGATACCTGCGCGGCGGAATTCGCCACCGATACCGCCTACATGTACTCTACCTATGAAGACGAGTGCGAATCCAACCCGTCGGTAGACCGCGATAAAATCATGGTGCTCGGCGGCGGCCCGAACCGTATCGGCCAGGGTATCGAGTTTGACTACTGCTGCGTACACGCTTCGCTGGCGCTGCGCGAAGACGGTTACGAGACCATCATGGTCAACTGTAACCCGGAAACCGTTTCGACCGACTACGACACCTCCGACCGTCTGTACTTCGAGCCGGTAACGCTGGAGGACGTACTGGAAATCGTGCGCATCGAGAAGCCGAAAGGCGTCATCGTGCAGTACGGCGGCCAGACCCCACTGAAGCTGGCGCGTGAACTGGAAGCCGCAGGCGTGCCGGTTATCGGCACCAGCCCGGACGCCATCGACCGCGCTGAAGACCGCGAGCGCTTCCAGCATGCGGTTGACCGCCTGAAACTGAAGCAGCCGGCGAACGCCACCGTGACCGCGATTGAGCAAGCGGTTGAGAAGGCAAAAGAGATCGGCTATCCGCTGGTGGTGCGCCCGTCTTACGTGCTCGGCGGCCGCGCGATGGAAATCGTTTATGACGAAGCTGACCTGCGCCGTTACTTCCAGACGGCGGTGAGCGTCTCCAACGATGCGCCGGTACTGCTGGACCGTTTCCTCGACGACGCGGTTGAAGTCGACGTTGACGCTATCTGCGATGGCGAAATGGTGCTGATTGGCGGCATCATGGAACATATCGAACAAGCGGGCGTGCACTCCGGCGACTCTGCCTGTTCTCTGCCAGCCTACACTCTGAGCAAAGAGATTCAGGATGTGATGCGCGAGCAGGTACAGAAGCTGGCCTTCGAACTGCAGGTTCGCGGCCTGATGAACGTACAGTTCGCGGTGAAGAACAACGAAGTGTACCTGATTGAAGTCAACCCGCGCGCGGCGCGTACCGTACCGTTCGTCTCGAAAGCCACCGGCGTACCGCTGGCGAAAGTGGCGGCACGCGTAATGGCCGGTAAAACGCTGGCGCAGCAGGGCGTCACCAAAGAAATCATCCCGCCGTACTACTCGGTGAAAGAGGTGGTGCTGCCGTTCAACAAATTCCCGGGCGTTGACCCGCTGTTAGGGCCGGAAATGCGCTCTACCGGGGAAGTGATGGGCGTGGGCCGCACCTTCGCGGAAGCGTTCGCCAAAGCGCAGCTGGGCAGCAACTCCACGATGAAGAAACAGGGCCGCGCGCTGCTCTCCGTTCGCGAAGGCGACAAAGAGCGCGTTGTCGACCTGGCGGCAAAACTGCTGAAACAGGGCTTCGAGCTGGATGCAACCCACGGTACCGCGATTGTTCTGGGTGAAGCCGGTATCAATCCGCGTCTGGTGAACAAGGTGCATGAAGGTCGTCCGCACATTCAGGACCGTATCAAGAATGGCGAATATACCTACATCATCAACACCACCGCAGGACGTCAGGCGATTGAAGACTCCAAGCTGATTCGCCGCAGCGCGCTGCAATACAAGGTGCATTACGACACCACCCTGAACGGCGGCTTCGCCACCGCGATGGCGCTGAATGCCGATGCGACCGAGAAGGTGATTTCGGTGCAGGAAATGCACGCGCAAATCACTAAATAAGCGTACCGGCCGGGCCGGATAGCGACACACAGGGGCTGACGATATCGTCGGCCCTTTTTTTTACGGCAATCATCTTCGGAGAGTTCTGCTTTTATCTGCCTGCCGGGTCAGGCTAACTATAGTTAGCACGATAACGATACCAATTGATGAAAAGACAGGAGGATACAATGCGGAACAAAATTCTGGTGGCATCCGCGCTGGCGGCAACGGCGATGGTATTTGTGGCAGGTTGCTCATCAAATCAGTCGCTCAAAACGACAGATGGCAAAACAATTGTGACCAGCGGTAAGCCGCAGGTCGATGATGATACAGGCCTGGTATCCTACAAAAATGCGGAAACCGGTCGCGTGGAGCAGATTAATCGCGACCAGGTGAAGTCAATGGACGAGCTGGATAACTAAAAAAAAGCAGTGGCTTCGGCCACTGCTTTTTACCTTTCAGTGTATAGCGATTACCAACGGTGATTCAGCAGAATGTGGCCGCCATACGCGGCGTAGCTGTTTTCACCCCATTCGCCGCTGGCGCGCAGCGAGATGGTGGTCGTCTCGTTCACATTACCGGTTACGCCCAGCTCTAACTGACCGCGATCGTCCGGCGTATCGTTGCTGACTTTTTCGCCATTGAATGCCAGATCGTTTTGACCCGCGCCTTTCAGCCAGTTTACGGCGACATAAGGCTGCCACGCTTTAACATCGTGTTGCTCGAAATAGCTGCTCTTCACGCCGAGACGGCCAAACAGGCTATTGTTATCCACGGTTGTTACCCGCACGCCATCCGGATCGGTATGATTTTCCTGATCGAGATAGCTGTAGATCACCTGCGCCTGAGGTTCAATCTTCCAGGTACGCGCGCTTTCTGAAGGGATCACCCATGCATGGCCGACTTCGACAGAGGCGGCAAAGCCTTTGCTATCATACTTTTCATTGTTGCGATTGCTGGTGACGGTGTTGTTATACCAGCTGTAAGACGCCCAGGTATCGATGTAGCTGCCCAGACGTAATTTCGGATCTTCCTGCCAGGTCGCGTACAGGCCAACGTTGAAACCGTCGACTTTACCCTGCGCGTCACGCACGTTGTGCTTCGCATCCGAGTCTGTTTTCGCCTGGCCCGCGCCAAACATGCCGCCGGCGCGCAGTATCCCTTTGTCCATCGGCTTGCTCATGAAATCACTGCCGACCTGAAGCACGGTGGTAGTGGTGTCATAGCTGACTTTATCGCCGCCGGCATCGTTCTCATGATAGCGGCCCTTAACGTACATCCAGGTGTTCAGATTGTCTTCGTTGCGGAACGTGAGCTGGTCGCGATCGTCACGTTTATGCAGGAACATACTCTGCGCAGCAAGGTAGTTACCCAGATAAGCGCCGACTTCCGGCGCCATCACTTCTGGCGCGGATTGACCGCCATTATCGGTATTGCTGCCGTTATCGCTGTCGCCATCAGTGCCACTATCGCTGCCGCTGTCACCATCGTCAGTATCATCCGACGGATCGTCAGACGGGGTCGCTTTGGATTCCAGATACCAGTTGCCGTTGTCGTGTTGATACAGACCATACTCATAAGCCCCGGCGACAACCGGTTTGGATAAGGTTAACTGTGCTTCTGAGCTGCCGCTGACGCTGACAATCTCCATACCATTAACGGTTTGCGCGCCCAGCCCGCCGATATTGGCGATGCTGACGCCAGACTGGCCGTAGCTGCTTCCGGTAATTGATAAATGGTCGGTCGGCGAGCTGTCTTCGCCGAGGGTGCTGTTCATTACGATCTGGCTGCCGGCGGAACCGGTATAGTCGCCGTTAATCGTAAAATTGTTGCCAACGCTATTATCGGCGGCGCTGAGTAACAGCGTACCGCTGTTGGTCACATTGCCGTTAATCGTATCGACGCCGGATGTTCTTAGCGTTGCGTTACCTTCAACCGCATTCCACGCCGCGAGGATACCGCCGCTGAGGATATCAATGTTGTTATTCACTTCGCCGGCGCTGGCAAATTGCGCGCCATTTTCGATGGTGATGGTGGCGTCGCTGTCTGCTACACCGAGAGTGGCGCCTTCCGCGACCAGAGTGGTGCCGCTTTTCAGAAGGGTATTACCGGTATAGCTATTGGTGCCGGTTAAGGTCAGGGTATTGGCATCGACTTTTTCCACGTTGCCGCTACCGATGATGCTGGTGGCAAACGTAGAGTCGCTTCCCTGATTGAAGATCACTGTGCCATTGTTGGTCATGCTGCCGGTGAGGGTCGCGGTTTTCTGCCCGTTGCCCAACTGTAGCGTGGCCGAATCCGCGACCAGCGTGTTGCCGCTATTCGCGACAGCGCCCGCCAGCGTTAACTGGCCGCTATTAACCTGGAGGGAATCGCCGCTGCCGATGATGTCGAGGTTGCCGGTGAGCGTCCAGGCCTCGCCGTTCATTTTCACGGAGGCAAAACCGTCGCCGTCATTCAGGCCGACGAAGTTGCTGTCTTCTGTGCCAGAACCGACCAGCGAGAGTGTATTACCCGTTGAGCCCGTGGAGATGACATCGCCGATGAGCGAGGAACCGGTATTGAGCACCAGGCTGTTATTTTTGCTGCTGGCGAACATGACGGCCGTACCGCCGCCGCCGAGTAAACCGCTGTTGATGATATCGGCTTTCGCGCTATCAACAACGTTGATCCCGTTCTCGCTGCCCTGCACGGTGCCGCTGTTGTTGATTTTGCTGTTGCCGTCGCTTAACGCAATACCATCGCCAGCGGTACCGGTGATGGCGCCGCTGTTATCTAACCCGACGCCAATTTGCGAACTCAGGCCGTTTTTGCCGGTAATCACGCCGGTATCGGTATTGGTGATACTAATTGCCGATGACTCTTCGCTAACGAAAATACCGTTGTTAGCGCCAGTAATGATTCCGCTATTATTAAAGGTACCCGCCATTGATTGCATGTTAACGGCATTATCGGTTTTAGATGAAATAATTGCATTTTCATTATTGTTTATTTCAACGGATTGCCCATCGATGTTAATATTCAATCCGACTCCCATTCCGGAAATATTGCCATCATTGGTGATTTTTTTGACGTTCATTCCGCTAACGGAAACTGCCGGGGTGTTCTCCGTGGATGAGACGGTGACATCCCGATTAATAACGTATTCGGTATCAGCCGAGAAGTCTTGCGGCACGGAGGTTGACTGGTCAATTATGGCTGCGCTGACGACTATTGGCGTAACCATTAATAAGGTGGGAAATATCCTTGCCAGCGTTTTGGTTGTTCTGTTTAGTTCAAAGTGTTTATTGCTCATGTACACATCCATTTGCGTGAATAGCGTTTCCGGATAACGCTATCTATTAGAGATTGTTTTTAGTATAAAGTCGCGGGGCTCAAAATGAAGAGCGTAAAATTATTGGTTGCTCAATGCAGGGTGTATAGTTTTATTTTTTAAATAATGTATTAATTCCATCTTAAAATATATTGTGGTTGTATTATTCCTAATGATAAATTCGTATGGCGAATTCTTCTTACCTTTATTTTCCTTTAATTCTCTTTTTTTAGCCTAAATTTTGTAATGACCAACAGGTTGATCATCTGCTGCGATTGACTTTTCTCTCGTGATTACCCCCTTTCAGTGAGCGAGTTAACTGTCTACACTCACTGCTACAAGAATACAAAAGACAGGCCCATTCATGATTCTGATAATTTACTCGCATCCTTATCCGCATCACTCGCATGCGAATAAACGGATGCTTGAGCAAGCAGGGACGCTTGATGGCGTAGAGATACGCTCCCTCTATGAGCTATATCCCGACTTCAATATCGATATCGCTGCCGAGCAGGCGGCGCTGGCGCGCGCCGATCTGGTTATCTGGCAGCATCCAATGCAGTGGTACAGCGTACCGCCGCTGCTAAAACTGTGGATGGATAAAGTGCTGTCTCACGGCTGGGCGTACGGCCACAATGGTATTGCGTTGCATGGTAAATCGCTGATGTGGGCGGTTACTACCGGCGGCGGCGAAAGCCATTTCGATATTGGTTCATTCCCCGGCTTTGACGTGCTGGCGCAGCCTCTGCAGGCGACGGCGCTGTACTGTGGCATGAAATGGCTGCCGCCGTTTGCCATGCACTGTACCTTTATCTGCGATGACGAAACGCTGCAGGCGCAGGCCCGTCATTATCGTCAACGCTTAATCGAATGGCAGGAGGCGCATAACAATGGATAGCCATACGCTAATACAGGCGCTGATCTACCTCGGCTCCGCTGCGCTTATCGTGCCGATCGCCGTGCGTCTGGGGCTGGGGTCGGTACTGGGGTATTTGATCGCCGGCTGCGTTATCGGCCCGTGGGGGCTGCGCTTGGTCACTGACGCTGAGGCGATTCTGCATTTCGCCGAAATCGGCGTCGTACTGATGCTGTTTGTCATCGGTCTTGAGCTGGACCCGCAGCGCTTATGGAAGCTGCGCGCCTCGGTATTTGGCGGCGGCGCGCTGCAAATGGTGGTGTGCGGCGCGTTTATCGGGCTGTTCTGCATGCTGCTTGGATTGCGCTGGCAGGTTGCGGAGCTCATCGGGATGACGCTGGCGCTGTCGTCGACGGCGATTGCGATGCAGGCGATGAATGAACGTAACCTGACGGTGACGCAACTGGGGCGTAGCGCCTTTGCCGTGCTGTTGTTCCAGGATATCGCCGCTATTCCTTTGGTGGCGATGATCCCGTTGCTGGCGGCCAGCGGCGGCTCAACGACCCTGGCCGCGTTTGCGCTGTCGGCGTTGAAAGTCGCCGGCGCGCTGGCGCTGGTGGTGCTATTAGGGCGCTATCTGACCCGGCCGGTACTGCGCTTCGTTGCCCGTTCCGGCCTGCGCGAAGTATTCAGCGCCGTGGCCTTGTTCCTGGTCTTCGGCTTCGGATTGCTGCTGGAAGAAGTGGGACTGTCGATGGCGATGGGCGCGTTTCTTGCCGGGGTGCTTCTGGCAAGTTCGGAATACCGCCATGCGCTGGAAAGCGATATCGAACCGTTTAAAGGGTTGCTGTTGGGGCTGTTCTTTATCGGCGTCGGCATGTCTATTGACTTCGGTACCCTCGTCACCCATCCGCTACGTATCCTGATCCTGCTGGTGGGTTTCCTGGCGATCAAGGCCCTGATGCTGTGGCTGATTGCTAAACCGCTGGGCGTACCGCGCGCGCAGCGCCGCTGGTTTGCCGTGCTGCTGGGGCAGGGGAGTGAGTTCGCTTTCGTGGTCTTCGGCGCCGCGCAGATGGCCGATGTGCTGGATAGTGAATGGGCGAAGGCGCTGACGCTGGCGGTGGCGTTATCCATGGCGGCAACGCCCATCCTGCTGGTGCTGCTGACGCGGATGGAGAAATCCGCCAGCGGCCAGGAGCGCGAAGCGGACGAGATTGACGAAGAGCAGCCGCGAGTGATTATCGCCGGTTTTGGCCGCTATGGGCAGATTGCCGGGCGCGTGCTGCTTTCCAGTGGCGTGAAAATGGTTATCCTCGATCACGATCCGGATCACGTTGATACCCTGCGCAAGTTCGATATGAAGGTGTTTTACGGTGATGCCACGCGAGTGGATCTGCTGGAATCGGCAGGAGCGGCAAAGGCAGAAGTGCTGATTAACGCCATCGACGACCCGCAGGCCAGCCTGCAACTGGTGGAGCTGGCGAAAGAGCACTTCCCGCATCTGCAGATCATTTCGCGTGCCCGCGATGTCGATCACTACATTCAGCTGCGCCAGGCTGGTGTGGAAGCGCCGGAGCGTGAGACCTTCGAGTCAGCGCTGAAAAGCGGCCGCATGACGCTGGAAGCCCTGGGCCTTGGCGCTTATGAGGCCCGCGAGCGCGCCGATCTGTTCCGTCGTTTCAACCAACAGATGGTAGAAGAGATGGTGGCGATGGCGGAAAATGATGCCGCCTCGCGGGTGGCGGTGTTTAAACGGACCAGCGATATGCTTACCGGCATTATCAACGAGGACCGTAATCATCTGTCGCTGGTGCAGCGCCACGGCTGGCAAGGTACTGAAGAAGGACGGCACACCGGAGACGTTCGCGATGAGCCGGAGAATAAGCCTTCAACCTGAGGTGGTAAGCAAATGTTGCGTTAACTTTACAGCTAACATTTTGTTTTCAATTTAGTTCCTGATCTGGCGGCTCATAAGGGTTACGTGGGCTCGCCAGCAAATCTAAAAATTTTCATGTTCTTTACTCTTCGTTCAGTCGACGAAGTATTACGCTTTCCGTATAGTGGCGGCAATTTTTTGCATTCGGGAAATTTTCAATGATTAGTCTGATTGCGGCGTTAGCTGTAGATCGCGTAATTGGCATGGAGAACGCTATGCCATGGGACTTGCCTGCCGATCTCGCCTGGTTTAAACGTAATACCTTAAACAAGCCGGTGGTTATGGGGCGTTTGACCTGGGAATCCATCGGTCGCCCGTTGCCAGGACGTAAAAATATCGTTATCAGCAGCAAGCCGGGCAGCGACGATCGCGTGCAGTGGGTGAAGTCTGTTGATGAAGCGATTGCCGCCTGCGGCGACGCGGAAGAGATTATGGTGATCGGCGGTGGCCGCGTTTACGAGCAGTTCCTGCCAAAAGCGCACAAACTCTACCTGACCCATATTGATGCGGAAGTGGAAGGGGATACCCATTTCCCGGATTACGATCCGGACGAATGGGAGTCGGTATTCAGCGAGTTCCACGATGCTGATGCGCAAAACTCCCATAGCTACTGCTTCGAGATCCTCGAGCGCCGTTAAGCGAAATCGCATGGATTAAAAAACCCCGGTCGCGTCAGGCGTGGCCGGGGTTTTGTTTTATCAGGAATATCCCGGCGACCATCCGGTACAGGCCGTAGGTCGGGTAAGGCGTAGCCGCCACCCGGTAAACAAACGGCGCCGTGGGTAGATACTGTTATCAGTTTGCAATGGTTTCGCTCCTGGAAAAGCGGTTGTTCTGTGCTGTTTCCGAACATATTGCGCTCCCAATATTTCTTCTGTGTTATGTCTCTCATGGCGCAGGGAGCGCACAGAGGGCGGCCAGTCGCCGCCGCCCTCTGTACTCCCGGGCTCTGGCCGCCAAAA
>OKVX01001190.1_pt1 | contig 11264 bp, 11 predicted proteins | sample 1606941 | NCBI WGS metagenome assembly OKVX01 (sample SAMN03281016, study PRJEB24777) | human gut metagenome | isolation source: fecal sample PR161 from 1 month old female Malay infant, caesarean... | reverse complement strand
ATGGTAACTTCTTGCTGGAACATTGTATTTCCCCAACTTATAGGTTTAGTGTTGTGGAACTAAAGTCTAGCCTGGCGACTGAACTTTAGCCTGTATTGTTAGCGCTGACGTTTCGATCGTCATTAAACATTATGCAGCGAAAGCAAGACTTGAACCAAATCATAAAATCGATTCAGCAAGGGTATTTCGTTCGCTGATTAATTTCACGCATCAAAATAATTGCTGGTTTAAATACCAGACCCAACGGGGTGAATCAATGCCAGGAGGGGTAAAACTTTGAAGCAGGCCACAAAAAAGCACCTAAAAAGGTGCTTTTTTACGCGTTATTAACATGCTGGCATTACTGTTGCAGTTCTTTCTCGGTAAACAGATCGGCAAACAGTGCAGTGCTTAAGTAACGCTCACCTGACGAAGGTAGGATAACCACAATATTCTTGTTGGTAAAGGACTCATCTTCCTGAAGTTTGAGCGCCGCCGCAACGGCCGCACCGGAAGAGATACCGGCCAGAATACCTTCTTCATCCATCAGGCGGCGTGCCGTCGAGATGGCTTCTTCGTTCGTGATCGTGACGACTTTATCGATAAGCTTCAGATCCAGGTTACCCGGAATAAAGCCTGCGCCGATACCCTGAATCTTGTGCGGGCCCGGTTTGAGTTCTTCACCCGCCAGCGCCTGGGTGATAACCGGCGAGTCGGTCGGCTCAACGGCCACGGTGATCAGGTCTTTTTTACCTTTCGTGCCTTTAATATACCGTGACACACCGGTCAGCGTACCGCCGGTACCCACGCCGGAGATAAACACATCAACCTGGCCATCGGTATCTTCCCAGATTTCCGGGCCGGTCGTTTTTTCGTGGATTTCCGGGTTTGCCGGGTTGCTGAACTGCTGAAGCAGCAGGTATTTCGCCGGATCGCTGGCAACAATCTCTTCGGCTTTCTGAATGGCACCTTTCATGCCTTTCGCGCCTTCGGTCAACACCAGGTTTGCGCCCAGCGCTTTGAGCAGCTTGCGGCGTTCGATGCTCATGGTTTCAGGCATGGTCAGCGTCAGCTTATAGCCACGCGCCGCAGCCACATAGGCCAGCGCAATACCGGTGTTGCCGCTGGTAGGCTCCACCAGCTCAACGCCTGGCTTGAGCACGCCACGTTTTTCGGCATCCCAAATCATATTTGCACCGATACGGCATTTTACGCTGAAGCTCGGGTTGCGGGATTCGACCTTCGCCAGAATGCGTCCATTACCGATACGGTTCAGTCGAACCAGGGGCGTATGACCGATAGTCAGCGAGTTGTCTTCATAAATCTTACTCATGGCCTGTCCTTAACTGTATGAAATTGGGATACCGACCCAGCATACCTGCTAAGCAGGTAGGGGGAAGTAAGGAATTCGCATATCTATATACTGCAAGGAAATAATGGGGATCAGTATGGAATAAGGGATAGCATAAGCCATCCCTTGTTTACACATTTTTGCATTACTTCCATAACGCGTGCTTAGCACGGTAGCAGTCGACCCACATTGCCGTTGCGCCGCACACCGCAACGGGCATGATGAAAAGATTAAGGAAGGGGATCAAGGTGAACAGGCTGGTAAGCGCGCCAAACTGCATATTGGCCACTTTCTGCGTACGCAGCGCGGTACGCATCTCTTTGAAGGGCACCTTGTGGTTATCAAACGGGTAGTCGCAGTACTGAATAGCCAGCATCCAGGCGCTGAACAGGAACCACAGCACGGGCGCCACCGTCTGGCCGATACCGGGCACCAGATAAAGGAGAAGCAGTACAATTGCACGGGGGAGATACCAGGCGAATTTTTGCCATTCGCGCTTCATGATGCGCGGAATATCTTTCATGATCCCCAGTACGCCCGTGTCCGGTGGTGTGGCACCTGTCAGACGCGCTTCGAGCTGTTCCGCCAGCAGTCCGTTAAACGGCGCTGCAATCCAGTTGGCAATCGTTGAGAAGAAATAGCCGAACACCAACAGCACAGAAATCACCGCGAGTGGCCACAACAGATAGCTTAGCCACTGCAGCCAGTCAGGTACATAACTCATCATGGCCGGGACCCAGCTTTCAAGCTTCGTGAAAAGCCACCAGAAGGCGCCGCCCATAAGAATAATGTTGATCAGCAAGGGCAGAATGACGAAACGTCGAATACCCGGCAGGGAGACCAGTTTCCAGCCCTGAGAAAAATACCAGACGCCGCTGCGTGGGGGAGAAGAAGATGTTGAAACCATAACCAGGCTGTACTCCTTTTTTCACAACCAGTGGAATTGCCCGCCTATATTATCCAGTTACGGACCAATGACCAGTTCGGAAATGTTCGAAAAAACAGCAAAAAGCACGATTTAGTTCATCTTTATGCTGTGAATGCTCTGCACACACTTGCACTTGACGTAAACGGCAAATACTCTTAGTGAGTAAATGTTTGCCGTGGTGGCAAGGTGTTAGAACAACAGAGAATATAATGATGCAGGATTTGCGTCTGATATTAATCATTGTTGGCGCGATCGCCATAATCGCTTTACTGGTACATGGTTTCTGGACCAGCCGTAAAGAGCGTTCCTCGATGTTTCGCGATCGCCCACTGAAGCGCATGAAGTCCAGTCGTGATGATGATGACACTGAAGATGACATCACCGGTAGCGACGACGACGGCGTGGGTGAAGTTCGTGTTCATCGGGTCAATACTGCGCCCGGCGCGGCTCATGGGGAGCATGAAGCCCCCCGTACTGCGCAGCACCAGTATCAACCGCCGTATGCTTCTGCACAGCCGCGCCAGCCTGCGCCGCAGCCTGTGGAAGAGCCGGTGCGTCAGCCGCCGCAGCAGCCTGTTCAACAGCAGCCAGTTGCGCCGCAGCCGGTTCCACAGCAACCCGTGCAGCAACCTGTACAACCGCAGCCTGCTCAGCCGGTACAGCAACCGCCGCAACAGCCTGTTCAGGCGCAGCCTGCACCACAGCCGGCCCCGGCACCACAGGTTGAGCCAGAGCCCGTTGTAGAGCCAGAACCGGTTGTTGAAAAACCGCAGCGTAAAGAAGCGGTGATCATCATGAACGTGGCCGCCCATCACGGCAGCCATCTGAACGGTGACGTGCTGCTTAACAGTATTCAACAGGCTGGCTTCAAGTTTGGTGATATGAATATTTTCCATCGCCACCTGAGCCCGGACGGTAGCGGCCCGGCGCTGTTTAGCCTGGCCAACATGGTTAACCCTGGCACCTTCGACCCTGAAATGACGGGCGATTTCGTAACGCCGGGCGTGACGATCTTTATGCAGGTTCCCTCTTACGGTGACGAACTGCAAAACTTTAAGCTGATGCTGCAGTCCGCTCAGCACATCGCTGACGAAGTCGGTGGTGTGGTGCTCGACGACCAGCGTCGCATGATGACGCCGCAGAAACTGCGCGAGTATCAGGACCGCATCCGCGAAGTTAAGGAAGCCAACGCGTAATCGACGCGTTTTCTTCAACTCCTCCTCAACCCCCGCCTGTCGGGGGTTTTTTCTCATTGATGGTGCGATATGGACTCAATCGAACAACAAATCACTGAACTGCGAACCACGCTTCGCCATCATGAATATCTTTATCATGTGATGGACGCACCGGAAGTGCCGGATGCGGAGTACGATCGCCTGATGCGTGAACTGCGCGATTTAGAGGCGCAGCACCCGGAGTTGATCACCCCGGACTCGCCAACCCAACGTGTCGGCGCTGAACCGCTAGGTGCGTTCAGCCAGGTACGTCATGAAGTGCCGATGCTCTCTCTGGATAACGTCTTCGATGAAGAGAGCTTCCTTGCCTTTAATAAGCGTGTGCAGGATCGACTCAAAAGCAGCGACGCCCTGACCTGGTGCTGTGAGCTGAAGCTGGATGGCCTGGCCGTCAGTATCCTCTACGAAAACGGCGTGCTGGTCCGTGCCGCAACGCGAGGTGATGGCACTACCGGGGAAGACATCACCACCAACGTGCGTACCATCCGCGCGATCCCGCTGAAGTTGCACGGCGACAATATTCCTGCTCGGCTGGAAGTGCGCGGTGAAGTTTTCCTGCCGCAGGCGGGCTTCGAGAAGATCAACGAAGAGGCGCGTCGCACCGGTGGGAAGGTGTTTGCGAACCCGCGCAACGCGGCGGCAGGCTCTTTACGCCAGCTGGACCCGCGTATTACCGCGAAGCGACCGCTTACTTTCTTCTGCTATGGCGTCGGTATTCTGGAAGGAGGGGAGCTGCCGGACACCCACCTCGGGCGTTTGCTGCAGTTTAAAGCGTGGGGCTTGCCGGTCAGCAACCGCGTGCAGCTTTGCGACTCACCGGAGGCGGTTCTTGCGTTTTATCGCAAGGTTGAAGAAGACCGCCCGACGCTCGGTTTTGATATCGATGGTGTGGTGATCAAGGTTAACTCGCTTGCGCTTCAGGAGCAGCTAGGCTTTGTGGCGCGAGCACCGCGCTGGGCTGTGGCGTTTAAATTCCCGGCCCAGGAGCAGATGACCTTTGTCCGCGATGTGGAGTTCCAGGTGGGCCGTACCGGAGCCATCACGCCAGTTGCACGTCTGGAGCCAGTGCACGTGGCCGGTGTGCTGGTGAGCAACGCCACGCTGCATAACGCGGATGAAATCGATCGTCTTGGCCTGCGTATTGGTGACAAAGTGGTGATTCGCCGGGCGGGAGATGTGATCCCGCAGGTCGTCAACGTGGTTCAGTCAGAACGCCCTGATGATACGCGCGCCATCGTGTTTCCGACGCATTGCCCGGTATGTGGCTCAGACGTAGAGCGTGTGGAAGGCGAAGCGGTGGCTCGCTGTACCGGGGGATTAATCTGTGGCGCGCAGCGTAAAGAGTCACTCAAGCACTTCGTTTCCCGACGGGCAATGGACGTTGACGGCATGGGTGACAAAATTATCGACCAGCTGGTTGAGAAAGAGTATGTCCATACGCCTGCGGATCTTTTCAAACTGACGGCGGGTAAGCTGACCGGTCTTGACCGCATGGGGCCGAAGTCGGCTCAGAATGTGGTGAATGCGCTGGAAGCCGCCAAAGAGACCACGTTTGCACGTTTCCTCTATGCGCTTGGTATTCGTGAGGTGGGTGAAGCCACCGCAGCAGGTCTGGCGGCGTACTTTGGCACGCTGGACGCGCTGGAAAAAGCGAGCATTGAGGAGCTGCAAAAAGTGCCTGATGTCGGCATTGTGGTGGCCACGCACGTCTTTAACTTCTTTGCCGAAGAGAGCAACCGCGACGTCATCGGCAAACTGCTGGAGCAGGGCATTAAATGGCCTGCGCCGGTCGTCGTCAATGCCGAAGAGATCGACAGCCCGTTTGCCGGTAAAACGGTAGTACTGACCGGCAGTCTCAGCCAGCTTTCACGGGATGATGCGAAGGCGTGTCTGGTGGCGCTGGGGGCAAAAGTTGCGGGCAGCGTGTCGAAGAAAACGGATCTGGTGATCGCCGGGGAAGCCGCCGGTTCCAAGCTTGCAAAAGCGCAGGAGCTCGGGATTGAGGTAATCGATGAAGCAGAAATGATGCGTCTGCTGGGAGAGTAACGTGGAAAAAGAGCAGCTCGTCGAGATCGCCAATACAGAGATGCCGTTCGGTAAATATAAGGGCCGCAGGCTGATTGATTTGCCGGAAGAGTACCTTCTATGGTTTGCCCGAAAGGATGAATTCCCGGCGGGACGACTGGGCGAGCTGATGGCCATCACGCTACTGATTAAAACCGAGGGGCTGACCCAGCTGGTTCAGCCCCTGAAACGTCCTTAAGCCTTCGCGGCGCGGGTCTCTTCCTGCGCCAGTTTTTCCGTCTGACGTTTATAACGACGCGCCAGTACTGCACAGACCATCAGCTGGATCTGATGGAAAATCATCAGCGGCAGTACCATCATCCCAATCACCGAGGTCGGGAACAGAATGTTGGCCATCGGGATGCCGTTTGCCAGGCTTTTCTTCGAGCCGCAGAACACAATGGTGATTTCGTCTGCTTTGTTGAAGCCACATTTGCGTGCCACAAAGACGTTTACCGCAATGACAATCGCCAGCAGGACGATACTGACCACCACGATAAACAGCAGCGAGCCTGCGCCCACCTTATGCCAGATACCATTCACCACGGCTTCGCTGAAGGCGGAGTAAACCACCAGCAGGATCGACGTCTGATCGGTTTTTGAGATCCATTTCTTGTGCTTCGCCACAAACGCCCCCGTCCACGGACGAGAAAGATGACCAAGGACAAATGGAAGAAGCAGCTGCAGACAGATTTTCCCGACCTGCTCCAGATTACCGCCTGCACCGTGCATATTCATCAGCAGGCCAACCAGCAGCGGCGAGACGAAAATCCCTAACAGGCTTGATGCCGATGCCGAGCAGACAGCGGCCGCGACGTTGCCGCCTGCCAGCGAAGTAAAGGCAATCGCGGACTGGACGGTGGCTGGCAAAATACAGAGGTAGAGGAAACCGGTATAGAGCGCCGGGTCAACATTGACCGGAGCCCACCACGCAAACAGCACGCCGAGTATTGGGAAAAGAATAAAGGTGCTGCACATGACCCACAGGTGGAGTCGCCAGTGGCTTCCCCCTGCGATAATGGCTTCGCGGGAGAGTTTGGCGCCGTGCATAAAGAACAGCAGCGCGATGGCCGCGGTAGTGAGTCCTTCAAAGAATGGCACAAAACCGCCGCGCGCGGGGAAGAAGGAGGCCAGTAAAACGGTGACGACCAGGGTAAGTGTAAACGGATCAAGAATACGAAATAGTTTCATAATGACTCCTGAAAACAGATGTCGCTATTGTGCTTTGTTCCCTTTGAGAAATAAAATTGATTTATTGCATCTATTCATGAATTAAACAGATGAATTATTCCTTACGTCAGCTTCGCGTTTTTGTCACCGTGGCCCATGCCCGCAGCTTCAGCCGGGCAGGGGAGATCATTGGCCTGAGCCAGTCGGCCGTCAGCCACAGTGTGAAAGAACTGGAACTCCAGACAGGTGTGCGTCTACTCGACCGCACCACGCGTGAAGTGGTATTAACCGAAGCCGGACAGCAGCTGGCACTGCGACTGGAGCGGTTACTGGATGAACTGAACAGCACGCTCAGGGATGTCGGGAGACTGGGGCAGCAGCTTTCTGGCACCGTACGGGTGGCAGCAAGCCAGACGATTTCGGCGCATCTTATTCCGCAGTGTATTGCTGAGGGTAATCAGCGCTATCCGGATATCGATTTTGTGCTGCACGACAGGCCGCAACAGTGGGTGTTGGAGAGCATCCGCCAGGGCGATGTGGATTTTGGCATCGTCATCGATCCCGGCCAGGTGAGTGACCTGGAGTGTGAGATTGTGCTTTCTGAGCCATTTTTGCTGCTCTGTCGGGACGACGATCCGCTGGCAATACTGCCTCATGTCAGCTGGCAGACGCTGCAAGGCGCGAAACTGGTTTTACAGGATTATGCATCGGGCAGCCGTCCGTTGATTGACTCCGCGCTGAATGCTCAGGGGGTAAAAGCAACCATCGTGCAGGAGATTGGTCACCCGGCTACGCTGTTTCCTATGGTTGAGGCAGGCATTGGGATCAGCGTATTGCCTGCCCTGGCGCTGCCGTTGCCACAGGGGAGCCGGCTGGCTGTAAGACGGTTGACCCCGGTGGTTGACAGAAAGCTGATGCTGGTTCGACGAAAAAATCGTTCTCTTTCGGGGGCGGCACAGGCTATCTGGGAAGTGGTGCGTATCCAGGCGCAACGGTTAACCGAAGCCCGCATACGCGACCCACTGTTTAATGCTGCAGATGATTAGATGTAAATATCGATCTGATTGACATCTGATGGGTTGTTTACCCCTTCCACTTTGCCCTGCTTCTGGTCTTGTTTCTTCTGGGCCTCTTCCGCCTGCTGGCGCAATAGTTGTGCAAGCTGTGTCTGCAGCACTTTAAGCTGTGCCTGAATGAGCTCCTGCTGTTTTTTCTTCTCTTCCGGGCTGCCGGCACTCTCTGGCAGCTCTTTTAGCTGTTGAGTCAGTTTGGTGATTTGCTCCGTAATGCGGCTGATTTGGGCAGCAATATCGTTGCCACTGGAAGCACTCCCACCACTGTTACTGGTTTGAATAGGGTGGGTTGATGTCTGAATGGTCGTCATAGTCTTTCCTCTTACCATAAAACAGAGATATCGGCACCGATGGTGGGAGCTTGAGGAAAACTGCTATATCTGGCAGGGCGTTAGGCTGGCTGGAGCGGCTACAGGAAGTTTCTGTGCAAAAGATTCGAACCGTCCATATCGCAGATAGCAAAAAAGCGCCTTTAGGGCGCTTTTTTACATTGGTGGGTCGTGCAGGATTCGAACCTGCGACCAATTGATTAAAAGTCAACTGCTCTACCAACTGAGCTAACGACCCGAAATGGTGGGCGATGACGGGCTCGAACCGCCGACCCCCTCCGTGTAAAGGAGATGCTCTACCAACTGAGCTAATCGCCCAATCTCAATTCTTATCTACACTGCGAGTCTACCGAAGTAGATGGTGGGTGATGACGGGCTCGAACCGCCGACCCCCTCCGTGTAAAGGAGATGCTCTACCAACTGAGCTAATCACCCCCGCTGTGTGGAGTCGCATTATAGGGAGAGTTGAAAATGAGTCAACGCATTTTCTAAAGTTTTTATTCGTTCGTCGTAAAATTAAACAAAACGATCGTGAAATGGGCTGTGGCGCATGATTTCTAAACAAAAACAGCAAACTCGGTCACGATAAAGGGATCGACATTGAGGAATCGCCGCACAGTGATAGAATATTGCCCATCGTTTTTTCCCCAGGATTTGCCGATTGCCGGCATCTTTATAACGTAAGGCCATTTCATGAAAATCAAAACTCGCTTCGCGCCCAGCCCGACAGGCTACCTGCACGTCGGTGGTGCACGTACTGCTCTCTATTCCTGGCTTTTTGCACGCCACAACAAAGGTGAGTTCGTGCTGCGTATTGAAGACACCGATCTCGAGCGCTCCACGCCGGAAGCAATTGAAGCCATTATGGATGGGATGAACTGGCTGAATCTGCAGTGGGATGAAGGTCCTTACTTCCAGACCAAACGTTTTGACCGTTATAACGCGGTAATTGACGAGATGCTGGTCGCGGGTACGGCATACAAATGCTATTGCTCTAAAGAGCGCCTGGATGCGCTACGTGAAGAGCAGATGGCGAACGGCGAAAAGCCGCGTTACGACGGCCGCTGCCGCCATGACCACAGCGAGCATGCCGCTGATGAACCTTGCGTGGTGCGTTTTGCTAACCCACAGGACGGCTCTGTTATTTTTGACGACCAGATCCGTGGCCCAATCGAATTCAGCAACCAGGAGCTGGACGATCTGATCATCCGCCGTACCGACGGTTCTCCAACCTATAACTTCTGCGTGGTGGTTGACGACTGGGACATGGAAATCACCCACGTTATCCGTGGCGAAGACCATATCAATAACACCCCGCGCCAGATCAACATCCTGAAAGCGTTAAATGCCCCTGTTCCGGTCTATGCGCACGTTTCAATGATCAACGGTGACGACGGTAAAAAGCTGTCTAAACGTCACGGTGCGGTCAGCGTTATGCAGTATCGCGACGACGGCTATCTGCCGGAAGCGCTGCTGAACTACCTGGTGCGTCTGGGCTGGGCTCATGGCGATCAGGAAATTTTCAGCCGCGAAGAGATGATCGATCTGTTCTCTCTGAACTCTGTGAGCAAATCCGCCAGTGCATTTAACACTGACAAGCTGCTGTGGCTGAACCACCACTACATCAATACCATGCCGCCGGAATATGTGGCGACTTACCTGCAGTGGCACATTGAGCAGGCCAATATTGATACCCGTACTGGCCCTGAGCTGGCGGACCTGGTGAAACTGCTCGGCGAGCGTTGCAAAACGCTGAAAGAGATCGCCGAGAGCTGCCGCTACTTCTATGAAGAGTTTGATGAGTTCGATGCGGATGCCGCGAAGAAACATCTGCGTCCTGTTGCGCGTCAGCCGCTGGAAGTGGTACGTGACAAACTGGCTGCCCTCACTGAGTGGACCGCCGAGAATGTGCATCATGCGATTCAGGCTACCGCTGACGAACTGGAAGTCGGTATGGGTAAAGTGGGTATGCCACTGCGCGTAGCGGTGACCGGTGCGGGTCAGTCTCCGGCGCTGGATGTTACCGTTCACGCGATCGGTAAGTCTCGCAGCGTGGCGCGCATTAACAAGGCTCTGGGATTTATTGCTGAACGCGAAAACCAGCAGTAAAACAGCCTGAGATGCAAAAACGGCAGGGTAACCTGCCGTTTTTTTATGCGTGTAATTCAGCAATACCCAGGCGCGTAAGAAAACCGCTGATGCCTTCGCGTTTAAGCAACACGTGCAGTCGTTCCTGTTCCAGCTGCGTCATGTTTTCAAGCGTGTCGACAATCTGCACGAGCAGATTCGATGACGCAGGATCGCCATAGGGCATCGTTGCTTCTGCCAGGTGGTAAACCGCCTGACGGTTGCGAATGGCAGGGAGGTTCATGATATGCTCCTTCACCCGAGCATCAATGTGGATCAGCCGCGCCCGTCCCCCTTTCACGCCATTGATCCCTTCGGTTTTCCAGCCCTGCTGACGAATCCAGCGGTTAACGGTTTGCCGGGCAACACCCAGGCTGTTCGCCAGCTCTTCCGTGGTCATTTTGCTGCGTAATCTTTTCATATCAGTTATGGTCGCGAATCCCTAAACGTTGCAACAATCCGGTAATCCCTTCCCGCAGTAACAGCGATGTCATCTGCTTTTGCTCTTCCGGCGTCATTTCATTCGCCAGCGTCAGAAGTAATGTGTGCAGAGAACCGTTTTGCAACGCATTTTCCGGCATATCTGCGGTTTCCGTTGCCCGGCGCGCGCTGCGGATAAAGTCACGCACTTTCTCGTTCACATGTACCAGGCGCGCTTTCCCGCCCTGAACTCCCGGTTTTGGCGATGTAATCCAACCCTCTTTGCGTACCCATTTATTGATGGTCTGGCGGCTATAGCCAGTGAGGAGGGCTAACTCTTCTGGCGTCATTCGTTCCTTGATCATACAATTTCCTGAATATTTGTGGGGTCAATTAACGGTTCATTTTATAGCACCGTTTTAGGTGAAAACGTGACAGGCTTAACTCCTGACTGCGAGGCGGCTCGCAAAGTGGTTCATTTGCATGATTTTTCGGCGATTGAACGGCAGTGATTGATTTTGCCGTTGACACTCCGCAGCGGAATTCATATTATGCCGCCCGTCAACATGACAGCTTTACGATGGGGCT
>OKVX01001188.1_pt1 | contig 11268 bp, 9 predicted proteins | sample 1606941 | NCBI WGS metagenome assembly OKVX01 (sample SAMN03281016, study PRJEB24777) | human gut metagenome | isolation source: fecal sample PR161 from 1 month old female Malay infant, caesarean... | reverse complement strand
TCCGATACCATGGGTCACATCGCGGAAGCCTGTGCAAAAGGCGAAGCGGACAACGGTCGTAAAGGCCCTCTGACTCTGCCCAATCTGACCCGCCTCGGTCTGGTGAAAGCGCATGAAGGTTCTACCGGTAAAATCGCTGCCGGTATGGACGGCAACGCGGAAGTGGTGGGCGCTTACGCCTGGGCGCATGAGCTCTCTTCCGGTAAAGACACCCCGTCTGGACACTGGGAAATCGCCGGTGTGCCGGTTCTGTTTGACTGGGGCTATTTCTCCGATCACGAGAACAGCTTCCCGCAGGAACTGCTCGATAAGCTGGTGAAACGCGCCAACCTGCCGGGCTACCTCGGTAACTGCCACTCTTCCGGTACCGTGATTCTGGATCAGCTCGGCGAAGAGCACATGAAAACCGGTAAGCCGATTTTCTACACCTCTGCTGACTCCGTATTCCAGATTGCCTGCCACGAAGAGACGTTTGGCCTGGATAAACTGTACGAACTGTGCGAAATCGCTCGTGAAGAGCTGACTGAAGGCGGCTACAACATTGGTCGTGTTATCGCGCGTCCGTTTATCGGTGACAAAGCGGGTAACTTCCAGCGTACCGGTAACCGTCACGACCTGGCCGTTGAGCCACCGGCACCTACCGTGCTGCAGAAACTGGTTGATGAGAAAGGCGGTCACGTGGTTTCCGTGGGTAAAATCGCCGATATCTACGCCAACTGCGGTATCACCAAAAAGGTGAAAGCCACCGGCCTGGATGCGCTGTTTGACGCGACCGTCAAAGAGATGAAAGAAGCAGGTGATAACACCATCGTCTTCACCAACTTCGTCGACTTCGACTCCTCCTGGGGCCACCGTCGCGACGTGGCTGGTTATGCGGCCGGTCTGGAGCTGTTCGACCGTCGTCTGCCAGAGCTGATGGAACTGGTGGGTGAAGATGACATTCTAATCCTGACCGCTGACCACGGCTGTGACCCAACCTGGACCGGTACTGACCACACCCGTGAGCACATTCCGGTGCTGGTGTACGGCCCGAAAGTGAAACCGGGCTCGCTGGGTCACCGTGAAACCTTCGCGGACATCGGCCAGACGATTGCGAAATATTTTGGCACGTCTGACATGGAATATGGCAAGGCGATGTTCTGAGTTATGTTGGGTGCGGCCTGATGCCCTCACCCCAACCCTCTCCCACGGGGAGAGGGCGAATATACAATGAAAAGGAACTGAAGATGGCAACTCCTCACATTAACGCAGAAATGGGTGATTTCGCTGACGTCGTATTGATGCCGGGCGACCCGCTGCGCGCGAAACACATTGCAGAAACTTTCCTGGAAGACGTGCGTGAAGTGAACAACGTTCGCGGCATGCTGGGCTTCACCGGAACGTACAAAGGCCGCAAAATCTCTGTGATGGGCCACGGTATGGGTATTCCATCCTGCTCCATCTACACCAAAGAGCTGATCACCGATTTCGGCGTGAAGAAAATCATCCGTGTTGGCTCCTGCGGCGCGGTGCGCATGGACGTTAAACTGCGTGACGTGGTGATTGGTATGGGTGCCTGCACCGATTCCAAAGTCAACCGTATGCGTTTCAAAGATCACGACTTCGCGGCGATTGCTGACTTCGGCATGGTGCGTAACGCGGTTGACGCGGCTAAAGCGCTGGGCGTTGATGCTCGCGTGGGTAACCTGTTCTCTGCGGATCTGTTCTATGCGCCGGACGGCGGCGAGATGTTCGACGTGATGGAAAAATACGGCATCCTGGGCGTGGAAATGGAAGCGGCGGGCATCTACGGCGTCGCGGCTGAGTTCGGTGCGAAAGCGCTGACCATCTGCACCGTGTCTGACCACATCCGTACCCACGAGCAGACCACGGCTGCTGAGCGTCAGACCACCTTCAACGACATGATCAAAATCGCGCTGGAATCCGTTCTGCTGGGCGATAAAGAGTAATACAGAATGAAAGAGTGTAGCCCTGGCTACACTCTTTTTTGTTCTTCACACCTTAAAGATAAACAAGGCTGATTGTTGCCTGCCCGTCAATTGTGGTGTCATCGGTCAGGGCGAGCGATGTTGTATCCTGAACGGCCAGCGCGATGCGCAGCGGGAATACCGCATTGGTAAAGGCCACTGGATCGACGCCTGAGCTACCAGCTACCGTGTAAACCATGCCGTCATGTCGAACCGGCGCACTGTCGCCCACCATCTGGCCCCATGCATAACTTCCGGTGGAGTTGGCACCTGAAATCATCCCCGTGGTATTTCCGTCCGCAGTGACGTTACTCAGTTGCATCGTAACGGAATATGCCCCCAGATTTACACCCTTCGAGGTTTGACCCGCGCCGAAAAGGCTATTACTGCTCCACACCGAACCAGAACCACTCCAGTCGGTATTTTCGACAATCAAATTCTGTCTGGAATCCGCACGATCGTCGATAATACTCCAGCCTACTTTTGTCGGGGCAACGCAGTTAATAGAGAACGACAGATCTTTATTGCCAAGTTGGTTAGTCTGCGTGGCAGACATGTTACCAATATTCGTCGTGCCGAAATCCACAATACCGCCGCCACTCAGGGAGGGGGTACATGCTGAGTTAGTTAAAACACCCGAGACTTTTAATACTGCAGTTTCCGCAGCATGGGCGGCAGACGACATAATCACAGCAACAGACGCTGCTAAAAGAAGTTTTTTCATGTTTAATCCTTAACATTAATTATGAGGAACATCACTTGTTCCTCTGTGTCGGGATTTTCTTATGCGCTGTGCTATTTCGTCTATTTAATCTATTTACATTAGAAATGTGATTTTTTTAAAAAACACTTTTTTGAATATTATTACTCTTAATTATTTTACTTCCCGAGCGATCCATTCCGATAACTCTCTTAATTCCCTTTCCTGTTGAGGAAAATCTCCCAACAGCGCATCGCATTCCTGTTGTAGTATATCCGCCCGATACAAACAGCCCTGCAAACGAGCCGCCAGCGCCTCTAACGGCGCCGGGTTAAGGCTGTCCGTAAATACCTGCGTGCGGGTGATATGACCTTTCTCTACGTCAAAGTGCAGCTCCACGCCGCCCCAGGTAAAGCGTTCGTCCAGCAGATGCGAAAAGGCAGGCGCCTGACCAAAGTTCCACTCCCAGCTGCTCTGACGGGCAAAGGTTTCGGCGAAATTGGGCAGATCCGGGGTTTTATCCGGGGAGATCACCTCTGCCTCTACGCGCTCACCGTAATGGGCAAAGAAGGCTTCCTGGATCGCCTCGCAGATTTGCGCGTGAGTGATGTCCGGCAGAAGCTCAACCAGGTTGGCCACGCGCCCCCGCACGGAAGTGATCCCTTTGGCCTGCAGTTTTTTCTTGTCGGGATTCAGGTAGTTCGCCAGACGGCTGAGATCGGCGTTAAGAAGAAGGGTGCCGTGGTGGAAGCCGCGATCCAGTGTTTCGCGATAGGCTGAGCCTGACACTTTGCGATCTCCATCGGGCGTTTTGACCACCAGGTCGTTACGCCCGGAGGCTTCTGCCGTCACGCCGAGCGAATTGAGCGCGTTGAGGACAATGGACGTTGAGATGGTCTTGTCGTATTCCGGTTTACCCGCCATAAAGGTAAAGCAGGTATTGCCCAGATCGTGGAATACCGCACCACCGCCGCTGCTGCGGCGCGCCAGACGGACGTTGTCCTCTTCCATACGCCGGGTGTTACACTCTTTCCACGGATTCTGCGCGCGGCCAATGACCACCGTGTCGGCATTGCGCCAGAGAAACAGCACGCGTTGGGTGGCGGGCATCTGGCGGAAGATGCACTCTTCCACCGCAAGATTAAACCACGGATCGTAAGAGTCAGAGAGCAGCAGGCGTAACGTCGTCATGGCAGAGTTCCTTTTCCGAATCATCAGCCTACTTTATCACTAATCTTTCTTTTCGCTCTCTTCGTCTTCAGGAACAGATTTGCTGGCGGTCAGCAGGAAGGGCGACTGCTGCCAGCGAGTGCGCTTGCCCTGCAGCAAGGTGCGGGCCAGTACCACGCCAATGGCGAGGGAGAGCAGGAGCATCAGACGGAGTATATTGGTGGTGTTATCCACCTGTTTGGCTTCCGTGGGCAGGGTATGGGTGTCGAGCGTCAGGCGCAGATACCCCAGCGGACCATTTTTGCCCTGAATAGGTTCGACGATCTGCTGGTTAAAGTAGCCCCCGGCTTTTTTACCGTCCAGCGCCAGCCTGTCGCGTACGTCGACATGCTCGCCCGCGCGGGCAATCAGATCGCCTTTTTCATCGTAGACACCGGCATCCAGGATACGGCTGTTCTCGGTTAACTGACGCAAAACCTGGCTGATGCGTTTGTCATCCGGCGTTTCGGTACGCATAGCGGGCGCGACGTTAAGCGTAACCTGACGCGCCAGCGTGCGGGCCAGCTCCTCAAACTGCGGATTCCGTTGCCGTTGATGATTCTGGCTAAACCACGACGCCCCTTGCATCAGCACCACTAACAGGGCGAGACAGAAAAGGACGATCACGGCGCGATGAAGCCGGAATTTCAGTTTTGCGCGAGCCATATTCCACCTGCTGAAAATTTACGGCTTAATGTTGCCAGAAGTGATGGTTACAGGGTAGCCTCATGCGTTATTTTCCCTCTGGAACCTTCCGGCGCGAACAAAATTACAGGAGCTTTAATGCCGAACATTACCTGGTGTGACCTGCCAACGGATGTCTCTTTATGGCCAGGATTGCCGCTCTCTTTAAGTGGCGATGAGGTGATGCCTCTGGATTACCACGCTGGCCGTAGCGGCTGGCTGCTGTACGGACGCGGCCTGGATAAGCAACGCCTTACCCAATATCAAACTAAACTGGGTGCGGCGATGGTGATTGTCGCCGCCTGGTGTGTGGAAGATTATCAGGTCATTCGCCTGGCCGGTTCCCTGACGCAGCGTGCGACGCGTCTGGCGCACGACGCCGGGCTGGACGTTGCCCCGCTGGGTAAAATCCCCCATCTGAAAACGCCGGGTCTGCTGGTGATGGATATGGACTCTACCGCCATCCAGATTGAGTGTATCGATGAGATTGCCAAACTGGCGGGCAGCGGCGAGCTGGTGGCGGAAGTGACCGAGCGCGCGATGCGCGGCGAGCTGGATTTTACTGCCAGCCTGAGACAGCGCGTGGCGACCCTCAAAGGGGCCGATGCCAATATCCTGCGTCAGGTGCGCGATGAACTGCCGCTGATGCCCGGGCTGACGCAACTGGTGCTGAAGCTCCAGTCGCTGGGCTGGAAAGTGGCGATCGCTTCCGGTGGCTTTACCTTCTTCGCGGATTACCTGCGGGAAAAACTGCATCTGACCACCGTGGTCGCCAACGAACTGGAGATCATGGACGGTAAGCTGACCGGGCAGGTGCTCGGCGATATCGTGGATGCGCAGTATAAAGCCAATACGCTGAGCCGACTGGCCGAGAAATATGAAATTCCGGTTGCCCAGACCGTTGCCATTGGCGATGGCGCAAACGATCTGCCGATGATCAAAGTTGCCGGTCTTGGCATTGCCTACCATGCCAAGCCAAAAGTGAATGAAAAGACGGAAGTGACAATCCGTCACGCTGACCTGATGGGGGTGTTCTGCATCCTCTCCGGCAGCCTGAATCAGAAATAACGGTATGCGATTGTAGGCCGGGTAAGCGTTAGCGCCACCCGGCGCGCAGGCCGCACTGAAATAACGAGGTAAACCGTGGCTAAAGCCCCAAAACGCGCATTTGTCTGTAATGAATGTGGTGCGGATTATCCGCGCTGGCAGGGGCAATGCAGCGCCTGTCATGCCTGGAACACCATCACCGAAGTGCGTGGTGTGGCGGCTTCGCCGAGCGTGGCCCGCAATGAGCGCCTGAGCGGCTATGCGGGCAATGCAGGCGTGTCGAAGGTGCAAAAGCTTTCTGATATCAGCCTGGAAGCGCTGCCGCGCTTTTCCACCGGCTTTAAAGAGTTTGACCGCGTGCTCGGCGGCGGCGTGGTGCCGGGCAGCGCGATTCTGATCGGCGGTAACCCGGGGGCGGGGAAATCGACCCTGCTGCTGCAAACGCTCTGCAAGCTCGCCGAACAGATGAAAACCCTGTACGTGACGGGTGAAGAATCCCTCCAGCAGGTGGCGATGCGCGCTCACCGTCTCGGCCTGCCGACCGGTAACCTGAACATGCTGTCGGAAACCAGCATCGAGCAGATCTGCATGATCGCCGAAGAAGAGCAGCCGAAGCTGATGGTAATCGACTCCATCCAGGTAATGCACATGGCGGACATCCAGTCCTCGCCGGGCAGCGTGGCGCAGGTGCGTGAGACCGCCGCTTACCTGACGCGCTTTGCCAAAACGCGCGGGGTGGCGATTGTGATGGTCGGCCATGTGACCAAAGACGGCTCTCTGGCGGGTCCGAAGGTGCTCGAACACTGTATCGACTGCTCGGTGATGCTCGACGGCGACGCGGATTCCCGCTTCCGCACCCTGCGCAGCCACAAAAACCGCTTTGGCGCGGTTAACGAACTGGGCGTGTTTGCTATGACCGAGCAGGGGCTGCGTGAAGTCAGCAACCCGTCGGCCATCTTCCTGAGCCGCGGCGATGAGATCACCTCCGGCAGTTCGGTAATGGTGCTTTGGGAAGGGACGCGCCCGCTGCTGGTTGAAATTCAGGCGCTGGTGGATCACTCGATGATGGGTAACCCGCGGCGCGTGGCGGTCGGTCTGGAGCAGAACCGCCTGGCGATCCTGCTGGCGGTGCTGCACCGTCACGGCGGGCTGCAGATGGCGGATCAGGATGTGTTCGTCAACGTGGTTGGCGGGGTGAAAGTCACTGAGACCAGCGCAGACCTGGCGCTGCTGCTGGCGATGGTCTCCAGCCTGCGCGACAGACCGCTGCCGCAGGATCTGGTCGTCTTCGGTGAAGTGGGTCTGGCCGGGGAAATCCGTCCGGTGCCGAGCGGCCAGGAGCGTATCTCCGAGGCGGCAAAGCACGGCTTCCGTCGGGCTATCGTTCCGGCAGCTAACGTGCCGAAAAAAATCCCGGAAGGGATGCAGGTCTTTGGCGTTAAGAAACTCGCAGATGCGTTAAATGTCTTTGACGACTTATAATTACGTATTCGATTTTGCAGGAGGCACCGTAATTTATGTCATCATTTGACTACATCAAGACCGCGATCCGCCAGAAGGGCTGCACGCTGCAGCAGGTGGCGGACGCCAGCGGCATGACCAAAGGCTACCTGAGTCAACTGCTGAACGCCAAAATCAAAAGCCCCAGCGCGCAGAAGCTTGAGGCGCTGCACCGTTTTCTGGGGCTTGAATTTCCGCGGATGCAAAAGAACATCGGCGTGGTGTTCGGCAAGTTTTATCCGCTGCATACCGGGCATATCTATCTGATCCAGCGCGCCTGTAGCCAGGTGGACGAGCTGCATATCATCATGGGGTACGACGAAACCCGCGATCGCCAGCTCTTTGAAGACAGCGCCATGTCGCAGCAGCCCACCGTGCCTGACCGTCTGCGCTGGCTGCTTCAGACCTTTAAGTACCAGAAAAACATTCGCATTCATGCCTTTAACGAAGAGGGCATGGAGCCGTACCCGCACGGCTGGGACGTGTGGAGCAACGGCATCAAAGCGTTTATGGAAGAGAAGGGCATTGCACCTAACTGGATCTACACCTCTGAAGAGTCCGACGCGCCGCAGTTCCGCGAGCATCTGGGCATCGAGACGGTGCTGATCGACCCGAAACGCACCTTTATGAACATCAGCGGGGCGCAGATCCGCGAGAACCCGTTCCGCTACTGGGATTATATTCCGACCGAAGTGAAGCCGTTCTTCGTGCGTACGGTGGCTATTCTGGGCGGCGAGTCGAGCGGTAAATCAACGCTGGTCAACAAGCTGGCGAACATCTTCAACACCACCAGCGCGTGGGAGTATGGACGCGATTACGTCTTCTCTCACCTCGGCGGCGACGAGATGGCGTTGCAGTATTCCGACTACGATAAAATCGCGCTCGGGCACGCCCAGTACATTGATTTCGCGGTGAAATACGCTAACAAAGTGGCGTTTATTGATACCGATTTCGTCACCACGCAGGCGTTCTGTAAAAAGTACGAGGGGCGCGAGCACCCGTTCGTGCAGGCGCTGATTGACGAATACCGCTTTGACCTGGTGATCCTGCTGGAAAACAACACCCCGTGGGTGGCCGACGGCATGCGCAGCCTCGGCAGCTCGGTGGACAGGCGCGAATTCCAGACCATGCTGGTGGAGATGCTCAACGAGAACAACGTTGAGTTTGTGCACGTTGAAGAGTCAGACTACGACTCCCGTTTCCTGCGATGCGTCGAGCTGGTGAAGGAGATGATGGGGGAGCAGGGGTAATAACTTCCCCCTCGCCCTTTTGGGGTGAGGGGGGAATACCTCAGAACTCAACCACCACCTTCCCGCGCATATGCCCCTCCAGCACCTTACGGTGCGCTTCGGTAATGCTTTCCACGCTCAGCCCGTGCAGCGTTTCGCTGAGCGAGCTTTCCACCACGCCGTTATCCACCAGCTTCGCCACCTCATTTAAGATCTCACCCTGACGCGCCATATCAGCCGTCTTGTACATGCTGCGGGTGTACATAAACTCCCAGTGCAGGGCGGCGGATTTGGACTTCAGCTTGTCCTGGTTCAGCGGATGTTCATTCTCAACGATGGAACAAATATGCCCCTGCGGCGCAATTAGTTCGCTGACCGCATCCCAATGCCCGTCGGTGTCGTTGAGGATGAAAATATAATCCACGAAGGTAAGCCCCTGCTTCGCCAGCTCGCCTTTTAGATCGCGGTAGTTGACCACTACGTCAGCACCGCGATCGCGGCACCATTGGGCTGAATCTTCCCGTGAAGCGGTTGCGATAATCTTCACCTTGCTGTTGTGCTTCGCAAACGGGATCGCCAGCGATCCCACGCCGCCCGCGCCGCCGACGATCAGCAGGGTTTTGTCCGCTTCGGCATCCTGAATGTTCAGCCGTTCAAACAGACCTTCCCACGCGGTGAGCGCAGTTAAGGGTAGCGCAGCGGCTGCCGCCCAGCTGAGGCTGGCAGGCTTGTGGCCGACAATGCGCGCATCTATCAGCTGATGTGTGGTATTGCTGCCCGGGCGGGTGATGTCGCCCGCGTACCACACCTCATCACCTGGTTTGAAGCTGGTGACGCCAGCTCCAGCGGCTTTGACGACCCCGCTGGCATCCCACCCCAGAATTCGCGGCTCGTTCAGCCCATTTTTGGCGATGCCTGCATGCACTTTGGTATCAACCGGGTTAATCGATACGGCTTTCACCTCTACCAGCAGATCGTGTTCGCCAGGCGTCGGCATCGGCGGGGTGATTTCAATGAAGGTGGACGGATTTTCTGGGTTAACGGCAATGGCTTTCACTGACATGGTGTGCTCCTCAATGGAATGCGTTTTGTTGAGGCTAGTCTATTAAGTGGCCAGCCGCATGATAAGATGGACAATCATGAACTCAGCGTTCGTACAGGGTGAACAATCATGTTTAAACAGCTGCAGGATATGGCGCTGTTTGCGCTGGTGGCGGAGATGGGCAGTTTCACCGCGGCGGCGCAGAAAGCCGAACTGCCGAAATCCAGCGTTAGCCAGCGGATCAGCCAGCTGGAGCAGCAGGTGGGGATCCGTCTGCTGAATCGCACGACGCGCAGGATCAGCCTGACGTTCGCGGGCGAGCACTATCTGGTGCACTGTCGGGAGATGCTGGCGGCCAGCGAGCGGGCGGAGTACGCCATTCAGCGCCTGCGTGAAAACCCCAGCGGCAGGCTGCGTATTACCTGTCCGGCGGGGATTGGCGCGACCCTGCTGGCGCATATGAATGCCGAGTTTCAGCTTCGCTATCCTGACGTGTCGCTCGATGTATCGATCTCTGACGACGTGGTGGACCTGGTCGAGTCCGGTTTTGACGTGGCGCTGCGCACCGGCAAGCCGCAGGACTCCTCCCTGATAGGCAGAATGATCGGGCACTGCCCGCGCTACATGCTGGCCTCGCCGGACTACCTGGCACGCCGGGAGCCGTTAATCCATCCCCGACAGCTGGTGGAGCACCGCTGTATTACGCACCGGGCGTGGTCGGAGTGGCTGCTGCGAAGCGAGGGTGAGGATTACCGCTACCTGCCGGACAACGGCCACATGACCGATAATCTGGTGTACGCCCGCGAATGCGCGATTGCCGGGGCGGGGATCACGCTGCTACCCGCATTTCTGCTGGAAGATAAGATCGAAAAGGGGGCGTTGGTTCAGGTGCTGCCGGAATGGCGCGTTGAAGGTAACGATCTCTGGCTGGCCTACCCGAGCCGGAAGCTGAATTCGCCTGCGCTGATGAGCTATATCGAGTTTGCGATGCAGTTTGATGAGGTGAAGCGGTATTACGTGGGTGGGTGATGTTGTGCGGCCTGATGCCCTCACCCTGAATAAAAAACGGCAACCGAGGTTGCCGTTTTGCTTTTATTTCGCAATACGCTTGTACTTAATACGCTTCGGCTCCAGCGCGTCAGCGCCCAGCGTGCGTTTCTTGTACTCTTCGTATTCGGTAAAGTTACCTTCGAAGAACTCCACTTTACCTTCGTCCTGGTAGTCCAGGATGTGGGTCGCGATACGGTCCAGGAACCAGCGGTCGTGCGAGATAACCATGGCGCAGCCCGGGAATTCCAGCAGGGCGTTTTCCAGTGCGCGCAGGGTTTCGATATCCAGGTCGTTGGTCGGTTCATCGAGCAACAGAACGTTACCGCCCACCTGCAGCAGCTTCGCCAGGTGCAGACGACCACGCTCGCCGCCGGACAGCTCGCCCACGCGTTTGCCCTGATCGGTGCCCTTGAAGTTAAAGCGGCCAACGTAGGCGCGGCTTGGCATCTCGGTGTTGCCGATACGCATGATATCCAGACCGCCGGAGACTTCTTCCCACACGGTTTTGCTGTTATCCATCGCGTCACGGAACTGGTCAACGGAGGCCAGCTTCACGGTTTCACCGAGGGTGATTGAGCCGCTGTCTGGCTGTTCCTGACCGGACATCATGCGGAACAGGGTCGATTTACCCGCGCCGTTCGGACCGATGATGCCAACGATAGCGCCTTTCGGTACGGAGAAGGTCAGATCGTCGATCAGCACGCGGTCGCCGTAGGACTTACGCAGGTTGGTTACTTCAACCACTTTATCCCCCAGACGTGCTCCAGGTGGAATAAACAGTTCGTTGGTTTCGTTACGTTTCTGGTATTCGGTGTTGTTCAGCTCTTCGAAGCGTGCCAG
>OKVX01001186.1_pt1 | contig 11279 bp, 10 predicted proteins | sample 1606941 | NCBI WGS metagenome assembly OKVX01 (sample SAMN03281016, study PRJEB24777) | human gut metagenome | isolation source: fecal sample PR161 from 1 month old female Malay infant, caesarean... | reverse complement strand
TCTCCACGCCGTGTGAAAAATATGAAGTTAACCCGGTGCTGGAACGCGCGATGGACCGTATTCTGATCCTGCACGCTGACCATGAACAGAACGCCTCCACCTCCACCGTGCGTACCGCTGGCTCCTCGGGCGCCAATCCGTTTGCCTGTATCGCTGCGGGTATTGCCTCCCTGTGGGGACCCGCACACGGCGGCGCGAACGAAGCAGCGCTTAAAATGCTCGAAGAGATCAGCACCGTTAAACACATTCCGGAATTCCTGCGTCGCGCCAAAGACAAGAACGACTCGTTCCGTCTGATGGGCTTCGGTCACCGTGTCTACAAGAACTATGACCCTCGCGCGACCGTAATGCGTGAAACCTGCCACGAAGTATTGCGTGAGTTGGGTACGAAAGACGATCTGCTGGAAGTGGCGATGGAACTTGAGCATATCGCGCTCAATGACCCGTACTTCATCGAACGTAAGCTCTACCCGAACGTGGACTTCTACTCCGGCATCATCCTTAAAGCGATGGGCATTCCGTCTTCCATGTTTACCGTTATCTTCGCGATGGCGCGTACCGTGGGCTGGATTGCACACTGGAACGAAATGCACGATGACGGCATTAAAATTGCCCGTCCGCGACAGCTCTACACCGGTTATGAAAAACGCGATTTCAAAACCGATCTCGAAAAGCACTAAACTGCTGATGATAAAAAACCCGCTACGGCGGGTTTTTTATTGGTCGTCATCTGCCGACAATGGCACATCTGCTCTGCTAAACAGGATTATTTCTGGCACCCCGGGCAGCTATAAAAAGGGCGCGAGGAGAGAGTAGTTTTTTCAATCATAGTGCCACAGCGCCCGCAGGCCTCACCGTCCCGGTGAAAAACGTTAAAGCGAAATAGCGCCCCGTGGTGGTGATTTTCATCCACCCTGCCGCGCGTCTGGTAGGAAAGACGGGGAATATCAAGCAGCGCCCGTGCCAGTCTGTCCAGCTGAGCCTCATTGAGATCGATCGCTTTATGCTGAGGCGCAAGCGCGGCATGCCACAGAATTTCAACGCGCAAATAATTTCCCAATCCGGCGAGAAACGCCTGGTCAAGCAGCAAACCGGCAAACTGGCGGCGACAAAACCGGGGAGATAATAACCGCGATTTGACCTGCGCGACGGTCAGCGACATATCCAGCACATCCGGGCCTACGCGCTGTAAGAAAGGGTGAACCGCCAGCTCGTCGGCGGTCAGTATCTCAATATCAGAGGCGCTATACAGCAAAATGGCTTTGTCTTTTGCCGCCAGCCGTACACGCAGCACGCGGTTGGTTTCGGTCATCTCGCCGGCATCAACTACTCGCCAGACGCCATACAGCTGGTTGTGGCTGTACATCGTCATGCCACTGGAAAAGTGGGTCAGCAAGGCTTTACCACGCGTTTCAATACGTTCAATGTAATCGCCTGTGAGCATCGGCGCGAAAATCTGCAGATGGGGAAAGGCGAACCAGACATCCGTGAGCGTTTTACCTTTGATAGCCGCTTCAAGACTGTCTGCTGCGCGGCGAATTTCCGGGCCTTCTGGCATCACAACATCCTTTTAACTTTCTGCACTTACAACAATACTACACCGTTCGAATGCCTCACGCAGGCGACGGGCAAACGCCAGCGCATGCTCGCCATCGCCATGCAGGCAGACGGTTTGCGCCCGCAACGGAACCTCGCGCCCGTTGACGCTGATGACGTTGCCGGATAAGACCATCCCCAGCGTTTGTGTCAGCGCGGTCTCGTCATCGGTAATCAATGCGCCCGGCTGCGAACGTGGCACCAGCGTGCCATCATCCTGATAACCGCGATCGGCAAACACTTCCTCGCGCGTGGTAAGTTGAAGGCGTTTTGCGACGCGAATCAGCTCGCTGCCGGCAAGGCCGACCAGAATCAGTGCCGGGTCGCAGTCGCGCACCGCACGGGCGATAGCCTCTGCCAGTTGCGGGTCAACGGCGGCCTGGTTATACAGCATGCCGTGCGGCTTGACATGAACCATGCGCCCCCCTTCCGCGCGCGCAATAGCCGCCAGCGCGCCGCACTGATAGAGCGTTTGCGCATAGACCGTTTCAGGGGGGAGTTGCATCGCTGTACGGCCAAAATTCTCCCGGTCGGGAAAGCTTGGGTGCGCCCCCACCGCAACGCCGTTTCTTAACGCTTCACGGACACACAGGCGCATAGTTTGCGCATCACCCGCATGGAAACCGCAGGCAATATTGGCCGATGAGACCAGTTGCAAAAGTGCGGCATCATTGCCGCACCCCTCCCCCAGATCGGCGTTTAAATCAATCTTCATGACGCAACCGCCATGATAGTTGCGCCAGATAACGCTGCTGGTCTTGTCGTGCCGCCAGCGCCTCCTCCAGCGTACAGGGGACAAAATGGATAGGATGGCCAAGAGGGATCTGCGCCAGATGATACATATCGGCCTCGATGATGCAGGCAATCCGTGGATAGCCGCCCGTTGTCTGGGCATCATTCATCAGAACAATAGGCTGCCCATTTGGCGGCACCTGCACGACACCGGGTAAAAGCCCATGCGAAACCAGCTCGCGATCGGTGGAACGGATTAATTTATGGCCCTGCAAACGGTATCCCATACGGTTGCTTTGCGGGTCGAGATGCCATGGCACACGCCAGAAGGCCTCCTGCGAGTGCTGATCAAACTCCCGATACTCCGGCCCGGGCAACGCGCGGATGCGGTTGCCCCACAGCAACTGCTTCACCCCTTGCGGCCCTTTAAAGTTTTGCGTAACAGACCGTAGCGGAATTTCATCACCATCCCGAAGCAAGCGGCCTTCCAGACCACCTAACCCGGTTTTTAAATCAGTACTGCAGGAACCCAGCACTTCCGGCACATCCAGACCACCAGCCACCGCCAGATAGCTGCGCATGCCGTGCTGTGGTCGTTTAAGTACCAGTTTTTGCCCCGCCTGGACCGGGTATCGCCAGCCTGTCCAGACCGCTTTTCCATCGAGTTTGGCTTCACACCCCGCTCCTGTCAGCGCAAACCACGTCGGTTCGCTGAACTGCACCTCACACTGACCGAGCGTTATCTCAAGGCCTGGCGCATCGCCATCGTTACCAACCAGCGCATTGGCAATGTGCAGCGCCGGGCCATCCAGCGCGCCACAGTAGCTCACGCCGGATTGCCGCAGTCCCAGGCGTTTACCTGCCTGGATTGTGGTATAGATGCCCGCACGAAGAATTTTCAGCATATGCCCTCCTTACGCGGAATAAAGCGCAGCGTGTCGCCGGGGCGCAGTAAGACAGGTTCTGCAAGCGAAGGGCTAAACAGCGGTAGTTCCGTGCGGCCAATCAGGTTCCAGCCACCCGGCGTTTCCAGCGGATAGATCCCCGTTTGCGCACCGCCGATGGCAACAGAACCGGCAGGCACACGCACACGAGGTTCGGCGCGACGCGGCGTGGCGAGGTTTTCTGGCATGCCGCCCAAATAGGGAAAACCCGGCTGAAAACCTAAAAACCACACCACATAATCAATGGAAGCATGCAGATCGACGACCTGCTTTTGCGTAAGCCCGGTGTGGCGCGCCACATCAGGAAGGTCAGGTCCGGCATCGCCACCGTAGATAACCGGAATGTCGATCTGCCGTGATTCTGGCTCCAGCGCTTCGCTCTCCTCCCACCAGCGCTGTAAACGCTCAATGGCATCCAGCGCCAGGGTTTGTGGCTCGCGCAGCACCACGGTGATGTTATTCATCCCCGGAATAGCTTCCACCACATCGGATACCTCTGCCAGACGCTGCGTTAAGCGCCAGATACGTTTTTGCGTGGCCAGCGTAACCGGAGGCTCCAGCTCCAGCACGACGGCAGTCTCACCTAACAGATAACAACGTGCTCGCTGCACTTTCCCGCTCCTTTCTCCACAGGTACGTTACCGATACAAGAATTAAGATAACGTGCACAGTAGGTTCCGTCGACAGGCATATCTCTGATGAATAACCGTCCCGCCTCCGGGAAGGGAAAAGAAGACTAATAATAATTAATCAGGTAGGTCACTTTCCCGTTGGCCTTCCCGGCACGAATATCACTGATGCCTGGTGCCGTCTGCATATAGCGCGCCACCAGCGGGATGGTATAGGTCGCCCCCTGGACAGGGGACATCGTGTAATTTTTGGAGCCTTTACCCGATGAAAAGTCAACAAGCTGCGGGGAAGCTGAAGTGCCGTAAGCAAGCTGGATCCCCACCCCTGTCGCCGCGTTGCTGCCTGCGTCAACGGGCATGATCCCCTGACTGCTGGTGGTGGCATTACCGGGCATCAGCGTCACTGTCATAATGTTGTTGGTTGTTCTGCCCGGCGTGCTGGTTTTCCCGGTACCATAAAAAATCGGGCAGTTGATGAGGCGAATACTGGCATCCGTCCATGGGCTGGCAAACTTTCCGCCTTCCCGGTAATTTGCGTCATTGGTATGGTGGTTGCCAAGGTTAACCGAAACATCCGGTGTGTCGCAGGTGGCATTCAGCACATTAAAGGCGGCACTGGCAAAGCTAAATCGTATAAGCGACACGTCGCCATTAGGTAATCTGGTGGTATCACTGCTGTTGGAAATTTTAATCCCAATGGCAATATTCGGTATAGTAAGCGCACTGATATTAACCACCCGGGTACCGTCCGGAATATTGTCATATTTAATTAACTCAACATCAAACGTTATACTTGTAAAGTACACGTTAAGCTTATCGTTACTATAGTTTTCCACGCTCTTGGTATATGGAAAAGTCTTTCCGGCCCACCAGGCAATGAGTCCAATACCCGGAACATCCGTTTTATAAATACGCTTACCACTCAGCGTAACCGCATCGCCACCACTTTCATAAAAATAGGTTACTGCACGACTGTAATTTCCTGCCGTATTACAGACAATAGCAGATGTTGGACCTCTATTAATCGTATAGCGGTATAGTACCTGTCCGACTGGAGCGTCGGGGTCGATAGAGATATTAACGTTCGAAGGCAGCGTTATCGTTGCCTGGTCGGTATTATAGCTGCAATCCGTGCCCCACGCCGCTGCATATATTGGTTTACTCACTACCATTAATACCAATAAGCATAGTAATAAATAATTGCGCATTTTCTTTTCCCTATGGTTGCTTCATCGCTGTTATTTCAGCGCTGACGATAATCTTTGCTCTCTGCCCAAATCATCGATAATGGTGTAATCCACACCGGAGACCCCGGCCGATATTTCCGCTGTCGCCAGCCTGGCCTGGCCAAAGGGAGAAACCATTTCTCCCGCAACCGACACGGTTTTCCCCGCTGCCATCCACTCCACGTTGAGCAGCGAAATATTATAAGGCGTGGGGTTAAAGACGCTTAATGCGCCGGATTCGTTTTTCCACTGCAGTTTTTGCGCAGCGTCATCAGCTTTAAAATTTAACGCTGAGGGTCGGAAAAAAAGTTTGATGCGCGTCTGGTAAGCCACATTAAGTAAATGATTTCTGCTGTCAGATTTTTTAGGCGGCACAGCCAGCACATTCAGCCAGAAAATGGATTCACGATCATCGGGCAGGGGTTTCCCGGTATAGATCAGGCGCAGTGTCTGTCCTTTTCCACCGTCAATACGGGTGATCGGCGGCATAATAACGAACGGCACCGTGTTTTTCCCCGGAGTTACCAGCGGATCACCCGTGTCTATCCAGCTTTGTACCAGTGAGGGATGCGTTCCGGTATTTCTCAGGTTCACCGTCACTTCTTTTTTATCTGCGGAGTAAATAACGCGGGTACTATCGATAACGATTCCTGCATGTGCAGTAAAGCTCATAATGACTAAAACAAAAGTGATAATGAATCTGTGCTGTTCATCCATAACATGACCTTGTGTTGTATTTTTGGTGTCCGGCACAATTATTTAATACAGCACTCTCTCAGAATAGAAATTTTAAGCACCCGGTTGTTCGGGAAAGGTAATAAGGACTTTTTTCTCCTTAAAATGGAGATCATCAGCCGAACGGCTTTTTACGTTTAAGAAATTAATTACACCTCTTTTCAGGACCCAGTGGAGCTGCTAATACATAATCACGATAAAAATTCAGTGATTAAGAAACAACTCATCAGAAGTAATATCAAAAGTGCGTGTACGCGACCCCCTTGCGAGGATCGCGCAATGTTATTTATGCCGGATTCGGAATATCAATAAACGTGACGTCCAACTCAGTATTTTCGTTCAGCCATTCACTCAGCGCACGAATACCGCCACGCTCGGTGGCATGATGACCTGCCGCGAAGAAATGCAGATTCTGCTCACGCGCAGAGTGAATAGTTTGCTCGGAGACCTCTCCGGTAATAAACGCGTCAACGCCAAAACGGGCCGCACTGTCGATAAAGCCTTGTCCACCACCGGTACACCAGGCGACACGCTTAATCAGTTCGGGCCCGGTATCACCGCTCCACAATGGCCTGCGCCCCAGACGGGCTTCAATCCAGGATGCCAGTTCCAGACCGGGTACCGGCATCGCCAGTTCGCCCCATGGCAGCAGCGCATCACCGTCAACGGTACCCATCACCGTGATCCCCAAAAGCGAGGCCAGCTGTACGTTATTGCCCAGCTCAGGGTGTGCATCCAGCGGCAGGTGCCAGCCGTAGAGGTTAATATCATTCGCCAGCAGTGTTTTCAGGCGATTACGCTTCATACCGCGAATGATGGCCGGTTCGTTCTTCCAGAAATAGCCATGGTGCACTATCACCGCATCGGCCTCCTGGCGTACCGCTTCATCAAGCAATGCCTGGCTTGCCGTCACCCCAGTGATAATTTTTTTGACGGTTTCGCGTCCCTCAACCTGCAGGCCATTCGGGCCGTAATCGCTGAACGCCGCACTGTTGAGTTTTTCGTTGATCAGTTTTTCCAGTTCGGTATTTTTCATCATCACTCTCTTTACGATTTACGGGCGGCTTCATAGGCCGCAAGTGTGGCAGTACGAGCCTGTTTATGATCCACTATCGGTCGCGGATAATTCAGAGACATTCCCCTTTTATCCGCCCATGCCCAGGGATCGTGAATAGCTTTACCTGGCACAGCAGCAAGTTCGGGGATCCACTGCCGGATAAATTTGCCATCGGTATCAAACCGTTCCCCCTGGGTCGTGGGGTTAAAGATACGGAAATAGGGTGCGGCATCTGTTCCCGTCGACGCCGCCCACTGCCAGCCCCCATTATTCGCAGCCAGGCAGCCATCAATCAATTGCGTCATAAAATAACGCTCGCCCAAACGCCAGTCGATCAAGAGATCTTTTACCAGAAAACTGGCAACGATCATCCGCAAGCGATTATGCATCCAGCCTGTACTATTTAACTGACGCATGGCCGCATCCACAATCGGATAACCCGTTCTCCCCTCCTCCCAGGCGCGAAGCTGCTCAGGATGGTTATTCCATTTCACATTATCGGTCCATGGAATGAAAGGACGGTGCTTACATAAATCAGGATGATAAGTCAGTAAATGGCGATAAAACTCCCGCCAGATCAGCTCATTTAACCATACGGCCCCGGCACCGCCATTCAACGCCTCAGGCTGCCCGGCCAACAGACGATGCAAACATTGTCGCGGCGAAAGAACGCCTAACGCCAGGCAGGCAGAAAGGCGGCTGGTGCCTTCAATTGCCGGAAAATCCCGCTGTTGCTCGTAAGCGGCGGCGTGCTGCTGGCAAAAAGATCGCAGGCGCTGAATTGCCGTTTTCTCATCCGCCGCAAACAGAATTGAATCAAATTCTTCTTGAGGATAATCAAACGCCAGCGTCGCAAGCGCCCCATTTAATGCGCCTCCTGCACGAACATCTGGTGCGCTCACACATACAGGTAGCTCGTCTTTCAGCCGCCGCAAAAAGGCGTTTTTAAACGGCGTGAAGACTTTATACATTTCATGATTGCCGGTCACGACGCTACCTGGTGCCAGCATCACGCTGTCATCGAATCCCTGGCATGCGACGTCGGGCAGCGCTTTCTCTACCGCCGCATCGCGCTGGCGTTCGTTCACTTCGTACTGGTAGTTATAAAAAAGATGGCTGACCTTTTCCTGGGCGCAAATCGCCGCCACGGTGTCAACGCTGGCGGCAAAATCATCGACTTCCCTGTAGATTAATGGAATGCCTCTCTGCGCCAGCGCCTGCTGGAGGGCATTGAGGTGGGCGGCAAGAAACGCGGCCTGCCGCGGGGCCATCGCATGTTTTTTCCACTGCCCAGGGGTGGCGATAAACAGGGCTTTGACACAGGCTTCGCGATCATTGCAGGCGGCCGCGAGGGCATAATTATCATGTACGCGCAAATCCGCGCGAAACCAGACCAGATGGGTGGTCATAACTCTCCAGGTCACAGATATCCGTCAGAAAATGTCCTTAGTGTGTTAAAGGAAGGTTGCGAGTGCAAGCAGAGGTTACTTCCTGAAACAACAGCGTGGGTTAAGTGTAGCGTCTGGATGGCAAGCATAACGTGACATATAAAAATGCATTGCCCTGAACAGGGTTTATGACTTCCCCAACGGACTGTAGATTCTGAAGGTAAAAAAAACCGCTACGTCAAAACGTAGCGGTTTTTTTATTGCTGAGTGTAATCAATTGATCAATAAAAATCGCAGGTCACTTTTTCGGCCTGAGCCATCCATACCGGTTTGTCGCTGGTTTTTGCCCAGACGCGATGCAGATAGCTGTAAAAACGGGCGCGATCTTTCCAGAACAGCATTACCGGCAATGCGAGTACGCCAGCCAGCACGGCGAAAATGCGACGCATCAGGACGATATGGACTGGAAATGTTTTATATACGGTCATAATTCTCTCCCCTTTGTTGGCCGGTAACATTCACCGGAAAAATGTTTCCCCATAACAGAGATCGTTTATGGATCCTGTGGGGCGCATCTGAATCTGGTTAAAATAGTACCGTTTTGTTTGTAATTTTACTACTCATCCGACCACTATTTTTTGTCAATTTTGGCGTTATTTACATTTAGTCCGTAATTAAGTTACATAAAAGTTAAATTAATACTAAACATTAGTTAAAATAAGGTCTTCGCCATTTTTATATTTTTTTTACACCCGCCCGTCTGATTTTTGCGAAATCTTTGCACACAAAATCCTACGCTCACAGCAATCCCTAAAACACCTGGAGGTGGATTGTGAGTGCAGGCGTCGTAACCGGTATCGTGCTGGTGTTCCTGTTGTTGGGCTATCTGGTCTATGCCCTGATTAACGCGGAGGCTTTCTGATGGCAGCCCAGGCGTTTTTACTGATTGCCAGCTTTTTACTGGTCCTGTTTATTCTTGCTCGCCCCTTAGGAACGTTACTTGCGAAGATGATCGTCGGCGCTCCCCTTCCCGGCGTATCAACGCTGGAAAACGGACTGCTGCGAATGATGGGGATTGATTCCCGTGAAATGGGCTGGCTCCAGTATCTGATGGCGATATTGTGGCTCAATATTTTCGGTCTGGTGTTGCTGTTCGCCATGCTGATGTTACAGGGCATATTGCCATTTAACCCGCAACAGTTTCCTGGCTTGTCCTGGCATCTGGCACTGAACACTGCCGTGAGTTTCGTGACTAATACCAACTGGCAATCCTATTCAGGTGAAACCACCCTGAGCTATTTCAGCCAGATGGTGGGGTTGACGGTACAAAACTTCCTCTCTGCCGCCACCGGTATTGCGGTCATTTTCGCCCTGATCCGTGCTTTTGCCCGCCATAGCGTGACGACACTGGGTAATGCATGGGTCGATTTAATCCGCATTACGCTGTGGGTGCTGCTGCCGCTTTCGCTGATTATTGCGCTGATTTTTATTCAACAAGGCGCATTGCAAAACGTCCTGCCGTACCAGCCTTTTACCTCCCTTGAAGGGGCAAAACAGCTGCTGCCGATGGGACCCGTTGCCTCGCAGGAAGCCATTAAAATGTTGGGGACCAACGGTGGCGGCTTTTTTAACGCGAACTCCTCACACCCGTTTGAAAACCCTACGGCGTTAACCAACTTCGTGCAGATGCTGGCGATCTTTTTAATCCCGGCAGCGCTCTGTTTCGCCTTTGGCGATGCAGTCAGCGATCGTCGCCAGGGACACGCCATTCTGTGGGCCATGTCGATCATCTTCGTCATTTGCGTCGCCGTGGTCATGTGGGCCGAATGGCAGGGTAACCCGCACTTCCTGACGCTGGGTGGTGACAGCGCCATCAATATGGAAGGGAAAGAGAGTCGCTTTGGCATTCTTGTCAGCAGCCTGTTTGCAGTCATCACCACATCGGCCTCCTGTGGCGCCGTTAACGCCATGCATGACTCCTTTACCGCGCTGGGCGGGATGGTGCCAATGTGGCTGATGCAAATCGGCGAAGTGGTATTTGGCGGCGTGGGTTCCGGCTTATATGGCATGTTGCTGTTTGTATTGCTGGCAGTGTTTATCGCCGGGCTGATGATTGGCCGTACCCCGGAATACCTCGGCAAAAAGATCGATGTGCGCGAAATGAAAATGACCGCGCTGGCGATCCTCGTCACACCGGCCCTTGTGCTGATCGGCACCGCGCTGGCAATGATGACCGAAGCGGGACGCAGCGGCATGCTCAACCCGGGTATTCATGGTTTTAGCGAGGTGCTGTATGCCGTCTCCTCTGCGGCGAATAACAATGGCAGCGCTTTTGCTGGCCTGAGCGCAAATACGCCGTTCTGGAACTGCCTGCTGGCGTTTTGCATGTTCATTGGTCGCTTCGGCATCATTGTGCCGGTCATGGCGATTGCCGGCTCGCTGGTTAACAAGAAAATCCAGCCCGCCAGCACCGGGACGCTGCCCACGCACGGCGCGCTGTTTATCGGCCTGTTGATCGGTACCGTGTTGCTTGTTGGTGCCCTGACCTTTATTCCTGCACTGGCCCTGGGTCCGGTGGCGGAATACCTCTCTTTACGCTGATTTGCGGAGTATTTGTCATGAGTCGCAAACAAATGGCCCTGCTCGAACCGACGCTGGTGCGTCAGGCGCTGATTGATTCCATTACTAAACTGAGCCCGCATGTTCAGTGGCGTAACCCGGTTATGTTTATCGTCTGGATTGGCAGCGTGCTGACCACGCTGCTGGCGATTGCGATGGCAAGCGGATATCTCGATGGCAGCGCCTGGTTTACTGGCGCGGTCAGTCTGTGGCTGTGGTTTACCGTACTGTTCGCCAACTTCGCCGAAGCGCTGGCGGAAGGTCGCAGCAAAGCGCAGGCCAACAGCCTCAAAGGAGTGAAGAAAACAGCCTTCGCCCGCAAATTACGTGCGCCGCAGCATGATGCACAAATC
>OKVX01001182.1_pt1 | contig 11310 bp, 25 predicted proteins | sample 1606941 | NCBI WGS metagenome assembly OKVX01 (sample SAMN03281016, study PRJEB24777) | human gut metagenome | isolation source: fecal sample PR161 from 1 month old female Malay infant, caesarean... | reverse complement strand
CCAGACAGAGCGGATGTGGGTCGTCGGCAAAAACGAGTTTTACCACAAAGAAACCGGGCGCCGTCACTTTGCAGAAAGTACGCGCCGCCGGTTGCTGCTCGACACCATCAAGCCTATCAAGGTGAAGCATGTTTAAACAGAACGAAAAGGCTATTTCACAGATTGCGGAATATATCCCGCGTGCCTGCCGGGGTATGCAGCTGCAGGAAGCGAAAGCGCGTCTGGAGAAAAAAATCGAGCTCTATACCGATGACGGCTGTGATGTTGCCGTTCTTAACGCGGCGTTTGCACCAGCTCTTAATAGTCATACGCGGGAGTCATTTTTTTCGTGGATTGCAGCGCAGCTGCGCGAGGAGGCCAGCCATGACTGAGGCTGAGTTAGCGCTTGAACGAGCAAAAAAGCTGGCGTTCTTAATGACAGAGCGTTTCAGTATGAACCCCATTAGCGCCAAACTGCTTAATGAAGCCTGGCGTCTTGCATTCCCTGACGAACTGGCAGTGGCTAGGCACATGAGGGCTATGGTAGAGGCGCTGGAGAAGGCGCAGGGGATGGAAGCCTACTGGAAAACTCAATGCCGTGGGATAACAGACCACTGCGAGGAATTGCAGGCGCGCATCGCCGAGCTAGAGCGCGAACAGGAGCATCTTCTCCCGGTAGGTGTGATGAGTGAGAAAGCATTTCACCGTCTTGAAAACAGCGAATGTCGCTTTATTGCGTTGTGGCCGCGCCCCGGCATCTTTTTGCCACGCAAGCGCCCCGAGGATGGCGTGATCGTTTATGCGCGTACAGCTGCCGCCGCTGGCATCAAGGTGGAGGCTGAGTGATGGCCGTAACAAAAATGATATGCGTCAGTTCCACTACGCCAGCCTGGTTTACTCCGGGCGCCGTATACGACTCAGAACCTCGCGGTACCGATATCTGCATTTGTGGCGACAACCTCGTTTCAGACCTCAACAAAGAGGACTGGTACGAAATGAGCCAGCGTGCTGATGGGCTGTGGTTCTTAATCGGTTTTCAGCAGGCAATTTTGTTTAGGGAGGCTGCATAAATGGCAATGACACACGATGAACTTTGCCAGATAGCCTGCCGCTTTCTGCAAAACAACGGTTTCAAGGTGGCCTTTCATGACCGGTTCCGAGCATGGACGCCATACGGTGAGCAGGCTGATGCAATCGGCTTTCGCAATGGAGCTAGTTGTTTGATTGAGGCTAAATGCTCTCGTTCTGACTTGTTGGCCGACCGCAAGAAGCCTTTCCGTGTTGAACCCGAGAAGGGAATGGGAGACTGGCGTTTCATGATTAGTGAGCCGGGTATCGTAAATATTGAGGATCTGCAGCATGGCTGGGGATTGCTTCACGTGGTCAAAGGTCGGGTTAAGAAGGTTCACGGCTGGCCTGGCAACTGGGAGTGGGTTAACCGGGACAGCAAGCCATTTCAGGCTAACAAACAGGCGGAATGCGATTACATGTTTAGCGCGCTCCGTCGCATGGACTTACGCGGACACCTCAAAGAAGTTTACGACGGCGTGATAGTTAACCGGGCAGCAGAAGGAGCCAACCAATGACCAATAACCAGTTAAACAGAGAGCGCCTAGAAAAAATTAAATCATGGCGTGAAACCTACGGCGCCGGAAGCAACGTAATGCTGCCAGCTGAGGAGGTTGAGGAGCTGGCTCGCATCGCGCTGGCCGTAATGGACGGCGAGCCGGTGGCAGAAGTTTTATCTAACCGCCCAGGCAATGACACGTCGACAATTGACAGGGCGCTTCCTGTCGGCACTCAGCTCTATCTCCACGCGCAGCCAGAGCCGGTAGTGCCGGATGGTTACGTGATGGTTCCTGTCGAGCCGACAAAAGAGATGATTGATGCCGGGTGGCTGCACTACATGGCCACCAAGAACCCTTCATCAAAAGGCACATACAAAGCCATGCTTGCAGCCGCCCCGCGGGAGGAAATATGACTATAGCCATCGATCGACTTAAAGAAGTGACAAGGGACTTTGGTCGCAGGCATATCGCCTACCAGATGGCCAGAGAACTACTGGAGATTTATAGCGGTAACGGCCCGTTAGTGTGGAATGTGTTGAGCGATTTCCCTCCTGAGGTGAATGGCAAATATCTTGTCATTACCAGCTATGGTGATATTCGGACCGCCTGCTATGACTGTGAATCAGGTGAATGGCGGGCTTCAGATGGCACCATTACCGGAGTTATAAAATGGATGGATTTGCCAGCCGCCCCGCAGGAGGTGAAGAGTGAGTCATGAGCTTACAGATAGCCAGATCCTTGCTGACCTCATTGGCACCCTGCAGCGTTATGGCTACAACGTCGATCGGAAGTCTCTTTCGCCAGTCTTGCTAATCGTGCTTCAGGATTTAAAGGCTCGCCAGCAGGTTGCAGAAACAATGATTCGCTATCTGGAATCGCCCCATTTGCTGGCTATCGACATTGCGCCGATACGAGGTGTTGGTGATGCCTAAATCCCCCGCAGAACGCAAAGCCCGAATAGAAGGGAAATTGTAGAAAATAAAACGCCGGGTTACCCCGGCGCTCCAGTTTGCTGTACGATCTGGGTTTCCCCTCAGTCACCGCTTATCCGTTATCCGGAGATAATGGTTTCGATATATGCCCGGGGTGACTATCTTCGTTGATCAGCCAAAAGGCTAATTAACAGATATCGCGGGTAAGTTCAAAAACTGGGTCAAGGCTTACCTCCTTAGCGACACAGCTCGCATACTCTAATACACTGGACTTATGATTCTATATTTTGCTGGCGAAGTGTCAATCAGGAGTAAATAAAAATGTCACAGTGGAACATTGCAGCCAAAAGCCAGGAAGAGCGCGACAAGGTCAACGTTGACCTCGCAGCCTCCGGCGTCGCCTACAAAGAGCGCCTGAACATGCCGGTTGTTGCCGAAGCGGTAGCCAGAGAGCAGCCTGAGCATTTACGCGAGTATTTTATGGAGCGCGTCCGCTACTACCGGCAGCAGAGCGTCCAGTTACCCCGCGCATCCGATCCGCGCTACATTGAGATGGCAGAGCAGAACTCTAAGAAGTGATTAAACAAGGAGAAAAGAATCGTTCAGGTCTTACTTATTGGCGGCAATCGTGACGGTGAAATAGAAGAGAGAGAGTTCCAGCGTGATGGTGTTATTGTGGATTACACACCCACCATTGTGAGTTCTCGCTCCCCGCACACAGAAGTGCGCAGTGCTCCTCGATACATAATGGATTCAATGAGGATTGATGGGGAATACTATGCTTTTGCAAGTTGTAAAAGCATTGAAGGGTCTGAGATAGAGCGCTTAATAAAGGCATCAAAGCTGAAACCAATGTAATTCAATCATCGACCGCACATAACCCGCTTACTGCGGGTTTTTATCTCCTATGCTCATTTTGCTTTTATCCCCGTAACGGGCGATAATTACCTGGTCAGTCTGGACAACTGACAACTTTACCCCGGCGCCAAGTGGGGACACATGGCGCACAAAGTAAAAAACATCCGGATTAAAGATTTGTATGCAATAACCCTTCTGATCGTGATGATTGTTCAGGTTGTTGTAGTAAATGCAGTATTTGTCTGCGTGGGGCTTGGGCTTCTTGGGCTATCTGATGAAGCCCTGACGATTTTCGCGGGATGCTCAATGCCTCATATCTGTGGTCTTGTTTACTGCGTTATCCAATCCGTTTTCCGGGCAAAAAAATGAAAAGCCTTCTCTGCGGAGAGGGCTTTTTTATAGTTGATTAAACTGAAAATCTACGCGGATCGGGGTTCTCCCAGCGGTACATAATTGACATGTATTTCTGCAGTGTGAAGTGCGCTAAAGACAAGCAGGTTGCGCGTTGTGGTAATGCGGTTCCTCCGCCTTTTGCTGAGGCGCTGGTGAGGGCTAATTTACCGGAGATGTGCCTGAAAAAAGACATTGCAACATGATAGAACCCGCTTCGGCGGGTTTTTTAATATGGAAAAACATCAATCTAAACATAAGCATGGTGTTAGCAAAAAGTGCTGCAGAGGGGTTGAACATTTCATGTAACCGGTATACTGTTTATTTGTACAGTATTCATGTGAGGTGCTAACCATGAAAGTTGAAGTCACAATTGATAAACATAAAAAACTCCCTGATGGCGCCATACCTGCGCTTGAGCAAGAATTGCTGCGCCGCTTGTCCCAGTCTTATGATGACTGCAAATTAACCATTCGACGCACAAGCAACGATGGCCTTAGCGTTTTGGGCGGCGCTGATGGCGATAAAAAACGCGTTGAGCAAATTCTGCAAGAGACGTGGGAAAGCGCGGACGACTGGTTTTACTGATTCACTTTTTGGTGGCTGGCATTTCCCAAAGCATCGCAATAAGCGTGTCCCTTTGATGCTGTCACCGGACTTTTTTTTGCGTCTGTATGTCGCTCAGGGGGTAGTGTGAGTGATGGTATTGAGGTTCCTACTAATCATTCCTGGTACGATGTTGTCAGGAGATCAGATGGCGCCATTATTTGTAGCTTCCCGGCCGAAGGAAGGCATCTGATTTACAGGGTTAATGGCATAATTTCAATGCGACCTTTATTGCCCGAAGAAGAAGTTTTTACTCTAAACGGATTTATGAAATTTGCGGAACGACTTGGCTACCGAGTTCTCCCACCTTCTGATAATATGAAATCAACGGCCTGAACAACCGTTACCTACTGCGCCACGGAGAGAAGCCATGGCGCAATTGCACTTAATAAAACAATCTCAAGGTATCCTGATCCCCGCGACGCCGGAGACCAGTGATTTTCTGCAATCAAAATGCAAGCTCGGATCCGTTCTGGAAGCCGATTATAAGCTTGTCCGCAATCCGGCGTTTCACCGCCGTTACTTTGCTTTACTCAATCTCGGCTTTGAATATTGGGAACCTACCGGCGGGGCGATTTCGTCTAACGAGCGCAGGCTTATCACAGGTTACGCCAAATACCTTGCTGCATATGGCGGGAGTGAATCGGCGTTGCTTGATGCCGCCGGGCAATATCTCGACCGGATAGCTGAGAAGCGATCCGGCTATATCAGTATTTGCAAATCCTTCGATGCTTACCGGGCGTGGGTCATCGTTGAAGCCGGCCACTATGACGCCATACAGCTGCCGGACGGCACGCTGAAAAAACACCCTCGCAGCATTTCTTTCGCAAGCATGGACGAATGCGAGTTCCAGGAACTGTACAAAGCATCGCTGGATGTTCTCTGGCGGTGGATCCTCTCTCGTTCATTCAACAGCCTGCAGGAAGCTGAGAACGCCGCCAACCAGCTTTTAAGCTTCGCGGGGTGATGCCGATGAAACACTCATGGTTTCACCATCTCGAATGCACAACGCAGCAGGCCGACGAATTGGTAGCGAGATATCGTCAGCGGGGCGTAAAGGTCGAACGAAGCTTAAACCCTGACTTTATGACATGGACCGTCAGCGCGCAGCTGGTGGAGGACAAAAATCCGCCTCGGCCAGACTCTCGCTGGCGCAACAGGATGTGGGGGTGAGTATGGCGAACCTTCGCAAAGCGGCCCGAGGTCGCGAATGTACAGTGCGGATCCCTGGTTACTGCAACGGCAACCCGGAAACCAGCGTGTTGGCGCATTACCGTCTGGCGGGTACGTGCGGCACAGGATGCAAGCCTGACGATACTCAGGCGGCGATCGCCTGCAACGGGTGCCATGACGTAATTGACGGCAGAACCAAAACCACCGATTTCACCTACGACGAATTGCGCCTGATGCACGCAGAGGGGGTAATGCGCACCCTGGAAATCTGGCGGAAAGAGGGACTCATCAAATCATGAAAATCTACGATATCACGCCCATCGGCAAACCCAGGATGACCAGAGCTGATAAATGGAAGCAGCGTCCGGAAGTAATACGTTACCGGGCGTTCTGTGATGAAGCTCGTCTGCGCAAAATTCACCTGCCAGATTCCGGCGCTCACGTCACGTTCGTCATGCCTATGCCGCAAAGCTGGAGTCAGAAAAAGAGAGCGCAATACGCAGGACGTCCACATCAGTCAAAGCCCGACTGCGACAATATGCTGAAAGCCCTAATGGACGCCCTCTATGAGGATGATTCACACGTCTGGGATTGCCGCATCACCAAAATATGGGGCGAGAAAGGGCAGATCATCATTGGGGAATCTCTATGACCCTCGATCACTTCATGCAGTACCAAACCGAGAGCGTTAAGCGCGCCAGTATGCCGCCAGTAGCAAAGCACAACATGAACCAGACCAAACCAAAACAGCCAAAGAGGGCCGCAGCGTGAATCTTGAAAACACAGTGAAATACCACTTCGCAAAATCCACGCTGATTAGCGATTCTCCGCGTGCTACCGCCTCTGATTCACTGACCGGCACCGACATCATGGCAGCAATGGGCATGACCCAGGAACGTGCCGCTATGGGGTATAGCGCTTTCCTGGGCAAGATGGGCATAAGCAACAATGACCGGGATCGGGCTATCGGACTATTGGCTGAGTACGCGCTGACAAAATGCGATAAGGTTGCAGCGTTGCGAAAGCTCTCGCCAAGCGTAAAACCCCGGGTTATACGGATCCTCGCAGAGTACGCCTTTGAGGATTACTCCCGCAGTGCTTCCAGTAAAAAAACATGCGACTGCTGCAATGGGTCTGGATTCATCGACGCAGTGGCGTTCACCAACAAAGTAACGTATCCGGACGGCAAACCGCCGAAGTGGGTCAAAGTTACAAAGGGGATCTATCCATCATACTGGGAGGAGTTGAAGTCGGTCCGGGAGCAGGTCCGGGTACTTTGCCAAAAGTGCAAGGGAAAAGGGACTGTTAGCGCCGCCTGTAACGACTGCCACGGTCGGGGGAAGGTAGTGAACCAGGATGAGACTGAGAAGCAGGGAGTGCCTGTGATGGGTAACTGTAAACGTTGTGGAGGTCGCGGGTATGAGCGAATCCTCTCCACTGCTGTACATAGGGCCATTTGCCAGATAACGGACGCCATCACTCTGGACACCTGGAAAAAGTCGGTTAAACCGTTCTTTGACGTGCTGATCACTAAATTCGATATAGAGGAGGCGTGGGCAGAGGCCCAACTCAAACAAATAACGCGGTGAGATATTTACTTTTCCCGAATTCGTGTTAATTTGTTCTAACGATGGGCATTGTGTGTTCACCGTTGAAGAAAAAATTTAAAGCCTCGGCAAATGCCGGGGCTTTCTGCGTTTTGGGCTCGCTTCGGCGGGCCTTTTTCATTTCAGACCCAGGATAAAATTGCAGATTAACCGTGAAATGCATGAGCCTGCGGCCTGAATTCTTTCCCCTCGTTCTGAGAGGATTCACAGCAATTGAGGGGGACCGATGTCCGAACCAATAACCGGCACAGGCTTAGCTGGTGGCGCTTTAACTGGGGCGAGTGTTTACGGGCTATTAACCGGTACAGACTACGGTGTTGTGTTCGGGGCATTTGCTGGTTCCGTCTTTTATATAGCGACAGCGGCCGATTTGAGCGCCCCACGACGGATGGCATATTTCGTTGTGTCCTATATCGCTGGAGTGCTGTGCTCCGGGTTGGTCGGTTCTAAGTTATCCGACCTGACCGGGTATAACGATAAGCCTCTGGATGCAATTGGTGCCGTAATCATTTCGGCATTGGCCGTAAAAATACTCACCTTCCTGAACAATCAGGATATTGGCTCGCTGGTGGCGCTAATAACGCGCCGGGGAGGTTCCGGTGGTACTAAATGATCCTACTGCAACCATCAATGCGCTGTTATGTGCTGGTGTCGTTGTTACGTTGATGTTCTATCGACGTAGAGACTCACGTCATCGTAAGTGGGTGTCGCTGCTGGCATGGCTGATAACAGTGATATACAGCTCTGTGCCGTTGGCGTATCTGTGCGGCATCTATCCCTATTCATCATGGCCCACCATTGCGGCCAATATCATGATCCTTGTTGTGCTGCTGAGCGTAAGAGGCAATGTAGCGCGACTGGTTGATGTACTGAGGCACTAATGAATCAAACACAATTCCAGAAGGCGGCTGGTATTAGCGCCGGGTTAGTTGCGCGCTGGTTTCCGCATATTACAGCCGCGATGAAAGAGTTTGGCATCACTTCCGCCATCGACCAGGCTATGTTCATTGCTCAGTGCGGCCATGAAAGCCTCGGGTTTAACAGGGTAGTGGAGAATTTCAACTACAGCATCGCCGGGCTTGCTGATTTTGTTCGTTACGGCAGGTTAACGCAGGATCAGGCCAACTCCCTCGGGCGCAGCCAGTCGGAAACTGTGTTACCTCTGGAGCGCCAGCGGGCTATCGCCAACATTGTCTATAGCAAGCGGTTGGGTAACAACAGGGCAACTGATGGCTGGGTTTATCGAGGGCGCGGACTTATTCAAATAACCGGACTTTCTAATTACAGGGACTGCGGCAGCGGTTTGAAGGTTGATCTGGTGGCACAGCCAGAATTACTGGAGCAGTCCTCGTATGCGGCCCGTAGTGCAGCGTGGTTCTATGTCTCAAAAGGTTGCTTGAAATATCCGGGTGATCTTGTCCGGATCACGCAGATTATCAACGGCGGACAAAACGGGATTAATAACCGGCGCGCCCGCTTCCTGAAAGCAAAATCGGTACTGGTGGTGTGATTATGGGAATCGAAGCTATCGCGGGGCTGGTGGTCGTTATCCTGAGCGCTATCGCTGGCGCGTTTGGCATCGGTCATGTTCGCGGAACAAGCAAGGCGGAAGCCAAAGCCGTTCAGAAACGTACCGAAGAAAACGCCGCCGCCAGTATTGCTGCGGCAGAACGTAAAGCAGAAGCCACGAAAGGGGCTAACGATGTTGAAGAGAGCGTTAAGCGTATGGGTGATGACGATGTTGATCGGGAGCTGCGCGAGCACTTCACCCGCCCCGGTAGTCGTTGATACGGCCTGCAACTGGGTGAGGGGCATCTACCTGACCGACCACGATATCGACGTGCTGGATATGCAGACCAAGCGCGACATTCTGGCGCACAACAAATCAGTGCTGGTGAACTGCCCGCAACAAACCGACAAGGCTACTAATAGCTAATAAAAACTGTTGCATCAACACAGCATGAGCATTATATCAGGGAAGACGACACAGTAAGGAGTGCTGCAAGATGAACTTAATGATGGGTGTATTCGGTTCCAGCAACAGGGGAAAAAGTGAAACGCTAATATTTCTGATAAAACTGTTTGAGCAAAGTGATCGCTATGCATCCTTTATGGCAGCAAAACCCCACCCTGGTGGAGAAAAGGATCTTATAGCTGTATTTGAGCGTGATGGACTTAAGATTGGGATATCCACTTTGGGGGATTTGGGCTCTCAGGTTGAAAAATCTACCAAAGAGTTAGCTGAGATGGGATGCAACGTGATCATCACTGCTACACGAACTCAGAAGAAAACAGTTGTTGCTTTTGAAAAGGTTGCTGAAGAGTTCAGTTTCAAAAAACTGTGGTTTGAAAAAAACAACAATATGAATGATTGTTGCAATAATTGGCCTAGTAAGCAGGAAGGGTTTGAGGCAATAAAAAGAAGCCGCTTTAATCAAAGTAATATGATGGATGCCAGTTTTATATTTAGCTACATCGACGGATTACCAGGTTGATTCGTTGGCAATAAATATCAAATACAAGTAAATACGATGCCTCGCAATAGCGGGGCTTTTTATTACCAGAAGCAGGAGAAGAAAATGTTTACCGTTAAGCAGATTATTAACAACGCCACCTCATTGTATGAGGCAAAAGAAATCACCGTTGCTCGCCCTGGCTCTGAGCAATGGCGTCAGGCTTTTGCTCTTGCTGATGAACTGGATGTTATGGCGCCTGACATCATTGAGCATATCCCGATGTCCTATGAGGACCAAGATATGACGAAACCAGTTGGCGATGAGCATCAATTAACGGTCGAGCGTACTGGAGCAAACCGGGCTGATTGCATTGCCATTATTTGTTCAGGGATTCCTTCGCCAGCTTTCCCGGACATCCCTGAGCTTGGTGGTGTTGGATACCAATTCCTGTACAAGGGCGATCAGATTTACATCACCAACAGCCACGGTTCGACCATTGAAACCGTGAAGTAAGGCATTACAGAGCCACTTCCAGAGGTGGCTCGATAATATCTCCCTTCCTTGTGTTAATATTAATCAACACATTAAGACATAGGTGCGGATATGGAATGGATTAACATTGAAGATCAGGTCCCTGGGCCATTTGAAATGGTCATATTTGATACGGATAAAGGAATTGCCATTGGTTGCTTTGATGTTTTTGGGAAGCCAAAAGAAGCTATTTTCGGGTTCACTGGCACCATAGCTCATTCTCAGTTCGAAGTGTTACGATGGATGCCATTGCCTACAAAGTGACGCATATAGCCATCACAAAGGCCACCTCTAACCAGGTGGCTTTTTTGATGGCATTACAGAAGACACTTCGAATAGTGGCTTCGATAATGCTCCCCACATCGCACAGAGGTAATACATGTCAGAGATCACTCCAGCAGAACAGATTCGACTGAATCTGCTTTCCACTCTTAACTACGATACTGCAGCCGCTGCGAAGGCGATTGCTTTTGTACAGGACAGTCAGTTGAAGTATCAGATTTTCATCCAGCAGTTCAACCGGGTTGTAACCGAATCGGAAGTGGTCGCCAAGACCATCAAAGCGATTCAGGAAGCAACTGAAGCGCTGGCGCTGTTTGATACAGGTACTGAAGCAAGCAGCTAAAGTAAATTTCATTTTATATAGTTCTGCAAATGGTGTCGGTAAAGCGCCATTGACAGAGTTTTATATAGAATTCTAATCGTGGAACTCTTCTGATTCTCGGGTGTGTATCAGCGACACCCAGCGGATTGTTCTGTATTAGTTATCAATAGGACGGGAGCATGAACAAAGAGCCCCGCATATATGGCAGCAAGTGGGACCGTGAGCGTCTCACATTCCTTCGCGCGCATCCCTTATGCGTCATGTGCCAGGAGCAAGGCAGGGTGACAGCGGCAACGGTGGTTGACCACGTCACCCCTCACAAACTTAAAGAAGCTTTGCGTTCTGGTGATAGCCAGGCAATAGCGAAGGCGCAAAAGCTTTTCTGGAGCCGTAAGAACTGGCAAGGGCTGTGTAAGCAGCACCATGACTCCACGAAGCAAAGAATGGAGAAGCGCGGCACCGTCATCGGCTGCGATGAAAACGGGATGCCACTGGACCCGACTTCTCATTGGTTTAAGTGATAACCATTATCAATACACCTCAAAAGTGATTGCCTCTTGAAATGATTAGCATGCAAATGATATCAGTTCTCATCTGAGGGGGGGA
>OKVX01001177.1_pt1 | contig 11330 bp, 13 predicted proteins | sample 1606941 | NCBI WGS metagenome assembly OKVX01 (sample SAMN03281016, study PRJEB24777) | human gut metagenome | isolation source: fecal sample PR161 from 1 month old female Malay infant, caesarean... | reverse complement strand
TACAATTTCAGCAATGCTGGATGAAGGCCGTTACGCTATCGCTTCACAGGTCATCAAAACATCACAACGAAAGGTTTGTGAAAAATGGATCATTGAAACCAATAGCGACGGCGCAGTAATTAGAACCATTGCTGGTGATGAGTTCTATTCTAACGAGCAACTAGATTATGAATACGAAGATATAGAAAGAATCAGTGATGTTTTTCGTATTAATCATGGCATATACGATCTACCGATGGTTGGGGCAGAATCTTTAGATGTTATGCACGAGTTTGACCTTTCACGCGACAAGGTTCCCCGTGAATTTCACAACATGGAAGGTGCTTTCCTCTTAACAGAATTTGGTCTGGTGAATATTCTGAACGCGTTCAATGAATATGCCATCAAGTCAGATGAAAATGGAAAACCTAAACTGTACGACAAAGAATCACAGAGGTTTGTTGACTTTAGCCTCGATGGTTATCATCCCTTTTTCTATCCTGCTGATGGGCTGGGTAATGTCGAGTTCGTATTCAGAAAAGAAAATATTGCAGAATTTGAAAAGAAAACACTCAGTGATAACAACAGTCTCCTGAACCTCGATGAAAGCCTTTTACTGCTTGGCGCGGTGCTCAACGCTTTAAAGAAAGCCGAACCAACCTCTAAAAGGTGGACACAAGAAGCCCTCAAAGCAGAAATGCTGGATAGGGGTTTAAAATTAAGCTCCCGTTTACTGGATGAATATTTCTCATCGGCTAACAAATCTTTTAAATCATAAAGATAATTTCGCAGCGAAAATCCATTTTTCGTTGCGATGACATCTAATCCCCCTGCTCACATGATTACCGTAACTTCAACAGCTATCACAGGAGTTACAGGACATATGACAGCACATAACGCAGCGCAATCAGCACTTCCTACTACTGGCTATATTCGCCGCTTCCGTATGCCGGAATTGCTGGGCGTTTCCATGCCTACTATTGATCGCTGGGTGAAGAACGGCACACTGCCGCGCCCGGTGAAACTCACCGATAACGTGACCGCCTTTGATGCGGTAGAGATTAATAACTGGCTGGCTGAGCGCCGGGGAAAGGTGGCGTAATGAAAAAGAAAAACCGCCCCGTACAGCAGGCGGCTAACTCAGATATTCGCACGTCTGATATTACGCCGACCACCAGCCCGGTACAAGTACCTAAGCGTACCCCAAAGAAACACCGCGCCCGCGTCTATATGCTGCGCACTGGCGTAGAGGGATGGACAGAAAATGATATTCTGCGCTACTGCCGTCTTTCATCTGGGCGTAATTATGCGTCTGAACTGGAGCGCCGACTTGATATTCAGTTAGAGCGTATCGACGAGAAAAACCCGGATGGTATCGGCGCACACCTGCGCTACCGCTTTTCCTGCCGTAGCGATGTTCTCAAGGTGATCCAGCTTGTGAACCATAACGCCGCCATTAATGAACATCACGGGTTATCTCAACAGGATATTACCGACATTTTGAACCTCTACCCGGACGCATTTAACGCCGCATAACGGAGCCGAAAACATGACTATCGAAAAAAGCCGATTCAATTCGGAGGCCGCCCCACAACCAAGTGTCAGTCTGAGCGAGCATAGCAATAATGGCTTTGCCGCTATTGTCCCCGTTATTTCCGGTCAAATTGGCGGGCGTGAAACCAATATCGCGAGCGCCAGGGCATTGCATAAAGTGCTGGGTGTTGGCCGTGATTTCACGAACTGGATCAAGGGTCGTACTGAACAGTATGGGTTTGTTGCAGGAATAGACTTTATCCGTGTGGAAAATTTGAGCACGCCAAAACGGGCGAGCACAAAAACTCGCCAGCAGGTTGAGCATGATTACCTGCTATCGCTGGATATGGCGAAGGAAGTGGCGATGGTTGAGCGCAACGAACAGGGTCGCGCTGTTCGCCGTTACTTCATCCAGTGCGAGGAGGCGTTAAGCCGCAGTGCGCCGGAGATTGCCGCTCAGTATCGCCGCCAGCTCAAAGCCCGTATCGGTGCTGCCAACCTGTTTAAACCGATGTGTGTCGCTCTGGAAGTTGCCCGCGCTGAACAGGGTAAACAGACTTTACCCCGTCACTATTCCAACGAGAGCAACATGATCGCCCGCATTGTGCTGGGTGGCATGACAGCGAAGCAGTGGGCGCAGGCAAATGGCATTGCTGGTGAACCACGGGACAGCATGAACGCCGGGCAACTGGAGCATCTCACCTATCTGGAGAGTACCAACATTACGCTGATTGATATGGGTATGGGATATGACCAGCGTAAAGCCGAGCTGATTCGTCTTTCTCAGCGCTGGTTAGCGAAACACCTGGGGGCCAATCATGCGTAACGCCGCCGCTCAGAAAAGGGCATTTTCCCTGGCAGGTCTGATGTGTGCAAATGTTAACGTTCAGAGCGCAACAGAAAGCGCTCAGAATGCGACAAATTGCGACGTTTATCACCTGCCAGTTAGTTTCGAAAGTGGTACGTGTGTACGCACGTGTGAGGCTGGCATAACAGTGCCAGCTAATGCCAGCTCCTCGTTTTCTCGTCGTGATAACGGGAATTGTTTCCAGACCGATACGCTTGCGTCAGAAGCTGAATTTCCCGGGCCTTTAAAAAATAAGTTGCTGCCTACTCACTTCTCAGTCTATGGTTATAGCGCACCAGCAAAATCTGGTGCCGGGATTGGCGTCCTGAATGACTGTATGGCGACATATGACGCGCCTAGCGTCTTTTTTTGTGTCGTTAATCTAACTCACCCTTTTTTCAGTGATGCGAGTATGATTCGTGTCGCTCGCAAAGTAATGGTGGGCTGGGTGGGGGCGGAGCAATCCGCGCCGGAGTCCATACAGTCCGGTCACGCCAACCCTGCTCAGTCCACCACCAGCGAAATTGGCGTTTCCGGTGGTGGTTATTCAAATCACTGTATGGAGGCTGCCACTATGCTGGCTACTACCCCTACCCAAAATCCGCAATTCATTTGGCTTATCGCAGCTGTACGCCGTGATTGTCCGGCAGTCAAAGCTGTTATTCATCATATTGCTGCTGTATCTGAGTATGAGGCTCGTCGTTGTCTGACGAGAGACCATATTTGCTTCTTTGCAGGTCGCATCCGTATACCGGAGGTGTGCCATGCGTAATGAAAGCACTATGAATATGGGCAAACCATATCTATTCGATGAAATGACACACGAAACTGAATGCGTTTTGGCAATTCTTCGAACAGTTAATCAGATAGAAGATCCCCACACCAAAAGTTATCTCATAGATGCGGCAGAGCTTATTGGCTCTCAGTTATTGAAAAAGCTTGAGCATAATGAACGTCTGGAAGATGGTGATTGCTGATGAAAAATATCGACATGATCCGAATGGTTGTTGATGCCGCCGCAGGGCGATGGCAAGACGTGCTTTCTTTGCTGAATATCGATGTTCCGGTTTCACCGCGCGCCCAAGTATCGTGTCCGGCGTGTGGAGGTAAAGATCGCTTCCGGTTCGACGATTACGGGCGTGGTGCTCATATCTGTAACCAGTGTGGCGCTGGTGATGGCTTAGACCTGATTAAAAAGGTGAATCACTGCGACACCACGGAGGCAGCACGGATGGTGGCTGATGTTCTGGGTATTGATTACCGGGCAACGCAAACCGATGAGGGCGCAGCCACGGAGCGCCGCAATCTGCTGGAGGCCGAACGACGGCAGCGTGAGCAGGAACGACAGCAGCAGGCAGCAGAGGACGCAGTGCACCGCCGCCTGGCCTTTTCCCGTCGTTATGACGCGATGCGCCAAAACGTCACGCAGGGCGAATCTGAATATCTGAAATCAAAGGGGTTGAACGGCTTCACGTATCCTATTCTCAGTGACGGCGCGATCCTGCTCCCGCTGGTGGATAAAGCAGGGGGAATAACTGCCGCACAGACCATCACCCCGGACGGGGAAAAGCGGCTTGTGGTGGATTCAGCCAAGCGCGGAGCATTTCACGCCATCAACGCAACAGAACAACCGCAGGAGGTGATCATTGCCGAAGGACTTGCAACGACCCTGTCCGTTCACCTGATACGCCCTGACGCGCTGGCAGTGTGTGCCATAGACGCGGGCAACCTGCTACCCGTCGCAAGACAGATGCGCCAGCAGTACCCTCAGGCGCAGATCATCATTGCTGCTGATAACGACTGGCTGGACGACAAACCCAATACTGGCACAGAGCGGGCAGAGAAAGCCGCCTCTGCCGTGGATGGTTACGTTTCCGTGCCGCCGACAGACTATAAGGCCGATTGGAACGATTACCACCAGCAAAACGGGCTGGAAGTCGCTACGGCTGCGTTTAACGATTCGATGTACCAGCCGCAGGGGGAATGCTTGAAACCACGACTACAGGCCATTGAGGGCGGTAAAACTGACCAGCCAGAGAAAGACCCGCTAAAACCCCGCATTGAGAGCCGCAAAGATGGCGTTTACTGGATCACGCCTAAGGTGGACAAGGAAAGCGGCGAGATTATCAACAATGAAAGCTGGCTGGCCTCACCGATGGACGTTATCGGCACCGGGAGGGACGATAAGGATCAGTACCTGATACTGCGCTGGCTAGCCTTTGGCGCAGGCATACCGACAACAGCGGCTATCCCCCTAGCTGATATTGGGGAGCGTGAAGGCTGGCGCACCCTGAAAGCGGGTGGCGTCAACGTCACCACGAAAAGCAGCTTACGGGCGATTCTGGCCGACTGGCTACAGCGGAGCGGCTCGCGTGAATTGTGGCGCGTGGCTCACGCTACCGGCTGGCAATGTGGGGCGTACATTATGCCCGACGGAGAAATCATTGGTACGCCAGCGCACCCCGTTTTGTTTAATGGGCGAAGCTCTGCCGCCGCCGGTTATACCGTGCAGGGTACTACTGGTAGTTGGCGGGATGGAGTGGCACATCTGGCCTTCGGCAACTATTCCATGATGACCGGGATCGGCGCAGCTCTCGCAGCTCCGTTAATCGGGCTGGTGGGCGCGGATGGATTTGGGATCCACTTTTATGAACAATCGAGCGCGGGCAAGACCACTACGGCGAACGTGGCAAGCAGCTTGTACGGCAATCCAGACTTACTCCGCCTGACGTGGTACGGCACAGCGCTGGGGCTGGCAAACGAAGCCGCCGCCCACAATGACGGGCTGATGCCGCTGGATGAAGTCGGACAGGGCGCAGACCCGATAAGCGTTTCTCAGTCTGCCTATGCCCTGTTTAACGGCGTGGGGAAATTGCAGGGGGCGAAGGAAGGCGGCAACCGGGATTTAAAGCGCTGGCGCACCGTGGCGATCAGTACCGGGGAAATGGACTTAGAAACCTTCATAGCCACCGCAGGACGCAAGACCAAAGCCGGGCAACTGGTGCGCCTGCTGAATATCCCGCTGAGTAAGGCGGTGCGCTTCCACGACCACCAGAACGGCAAACAGCACGCCGACGCGCTGAAAGACGCTTACCAGCACCATCACGGCGCTGCCGGGCGGGAGTGGATCGGGTGGCTGGCAGACCACCAGCAGCAGGCCATTGATACCGTTCGTGACTGTGAAGCCCGCTGGCGCAGCCTTATTCCTGCTGACTATGGCGAGCAGGTACACCGCGTGGCCGCACGTTTTGCCATTCTGGAGGCGGCTTTATTGCTGGGTGAGGTTGTTACCGGATGGGACGATCAGACGTGCCGTGATGCGATACAGCACAGCTACAATGCCTGGCTGCGCGAGTTCGGCACGGGCAACAAAGAGCACCAGCAGATCATCGAGCAGGCGGAGGCATTTTTAAATGCCTATGGCCTGAGTCGATTCGCGCCGCTGCCTTACGACCCCGCCAGCCTGCCGATTCATAATCTGGCTGGATACAGGCAGCGCGGAAATCATGACGATTCACCGATAACGTTTTACACGTTCCCCGACACTTTCGATAAGGATATTGCTAAGGGGTTTAACAGGCAGCAGGTGGCCCGCGTCCTGAAAGAATCGGGGATGCTTACCCCTTCGGCAGACGGAAAAAAATTTCAGAGGAAAAGCCCGCGCATTCAGGGGAGGCAGATTAACGTTTACGTTTTGCAATTCCTGCCGGATGGGGAGGAAAGCCAGCCAGAGCAATAATCTTTTTCACGTGCGAGGTTTTTTGTGGTGGTTCAGGTGGTTCAGGTGGTTCAGTAAGTAATTGTTATTGATTTATAATGTTTTTTTGTAAGAAAGTGAACCACCACTGAACCACCAAACGGGTATTTTGAACCACCAGAGAGAAACGGATTATTTTCACTGGCTGGCAGTGAACCACCAAGAAGGGCGACTGAACCACCAGATAAATTTAAAAGGTGGTTCAGCAAAACCCAGAGATGGCGCGGCCTAGAGGGGTACTGAACCACTGAACCACCTGAACCACCAACTTTTTTGTTTATATACAAAAAAATCTGGCGAAGGTGTCCCACAATAAGACGGAGCCGGGTAATCTTCATTAGCAAAACTAATAATTCGAGGTATTCGCAAAATGACAGCACAGATATCAGCCTACGGGCGTTTAGTCGCAGACCCGCAGACCCGCACCACAGCAAACGGTACAAGCATGGCAATGGGGCGTTTAGCGGTGGCACTGCCATGCCATGCAGCAGAGGGCGGAGAGGTTACTTTCTGGCTGGGCGTGGTGGCATTCGGCAAACAGGCCGACGCACTGGCAGGACACGTTAAAGGCGATTTAGTCAGTGTTGCCGGAACAATGCAGGTCAATCAGTGGACGGGCAAGGATGGAGGAACGCAGCAGGGGTATCAGGTAGTAGCCGACAGCGTGATCAGCGCCAGAACGGTACGCCCCGGCGGGAAGCGGGCCGAATCAGTCAAAGCAAGCGGAGCCAGCAGAGGCCACGCAACGCAATCCGCGCCGGGATGGGAAATATATAACACCCCTGATGATTTTGACCAGCGCCAGCCATTCGACGATGAAACGCCATTCTGAGAGGGAAGATATGAGTACGCAACCCATCATTATTGAGTTCGGCAGCTATCGCTGGCCCAGACATCTTGCAATACATGAAGCAGGTCATGCGATAGCCGCATGGTTTTTCGGCATACAGGGGGTAGAAATTGCTTTATCGGGTAATAACCGAGTGGCAAAAACCTACCTTAGCGGCGATGTTGATGAATGTGGAGCCGTCGCGGTATGGCACGTCAACTATCCACGGAATGTGGCTGAGGTTAAGTCTTACACCCTCTCGAACGATGACACCAGATTACGTCTGATAGACCAAGTATGCCGGGATATGGTTAGCTCTCTGGCTGGTATCGTCGCGCAATCACGCTATACGGGGGATGATATTAACGCACTGATGGAAACGTCCGGGAAAGCAGACATGAAAAATGTTCGTGATTTATCCGAGGTATACCGGGTAGCTGGTGGGGAGGACGCCGATATACAGCGAATATCCCTTTCCCGCGCTCAGGCGCTGATTACCCTGAAATGGTGGGATGTTATCGCGCTGGCGAAAATACTGGAGAACCGTAACCATATGCCCGCCAGAAACTTCCAGCGCATTATGGGCGATATCGACAAGCCTGTACCAAAGCCTCTGACGCTGGCTGAACTGGATGAATTGGTGGGTGAAGAATGAAGCAATACATTCTGGCAGCCTGCCTGATCTCCTCTGCACCGGCACTATCTGCTATCCATTGTGGGGGCTTTACCATACAGCCAGATCGTTATCGGACAACGATTAACGGTGATGTGGTTCATATTATTGATGCGCAATTTTACGGAGCGCCGCGAGACTTTAGCCAGGCCGCCATAAAGTTATTGCCTGATGCCATCACCACTACCGACAGGCAATACCGCCTGGAGACGCAGGGAGGCAATGCTTCGCTGGAGTTGATGACCAGAGAGCAACCGCCACGCGTGCTTAATCGTGAGCGCTGCGATGCCGGGCTAACAGGCTTTTACTGGTACTCGCCTGTGCCGTGAGGTTCGCGCCACTGGTACGCAGTACGCAGTCAGGTACGCAGCAAAACTGCGCATTTAACGTGCGTACCACCTGACGAATGCTAACGGTGGCATTGCGTACAGAAATTGCGAATTCGCAGTAATTTGTAAGCGCGAATTGCGCATTCGCAAAATGGTGGAGAGGCTTGATATTTCTGGCTTGGGCGCTATCCGTTCGCAGTAGATGGCGGAAGTTAGATATACAGTTTTATTAAGGTATTGTTAGGGTTTGTTAAGGTTTTTGCGCACAAAAATGCGCACAGTGAGCCGTTAAATGAAAAAAAATAGCCAACAATCAAGATCGGGATGGGGTGGCAAGCGGAAAGGCGCAGGCGCACCGTTGGGCAATACTAATGCCGTCAAACATGGCGAACGCAGTAGGCGGGCATTCTTCCCGTTTGAGGGAGAAGATGCGCTTTCTCCGCTGGTGCGAAATCGTGCAAGAAACCTCGTGCTGGCTGAGAGATACGGGCTATTACTGGCGACTAATCCGACGCCGGGAACAGAAGAATGGCGCGAGATGACATTGATTAACGGACTCATGGGGCTACATGCCGACAGAATCGCACGGCTTGAGCTGAGTTTAGCGAGATCCGTTTCAATGCAAGCAAGGCGGGATCTGCGAAGGGTTAAAAAAAGCGGCGCATGTTAGCAATCCGTATAGTCACCGATGTTGAAATACTGGACTGTACTGGACAGACTCAAAGCCCATATGAAGAGAGAACCGCGCCAGTAGCGGGCTGGAAGCCATATTCGATTTAGGCAGTCCAAAATATTCTGGCTCGCGCCATTGGTTCGCAGTGCGCAAAATAGTGCGCAATTCGTAGTTAAATACGCATATTATTTCGTATTCATTTTGCGCACCGTTCGCAGTTAATGCGCAGTAATTCGCAGGAGGCCAGCCAGTGAGAGACAGAACGCGCAGCTATACCACCGACCTGCCCCGTATAGGGTTGCCATTCCTTGCGAACATGCGTAGCAGGCTGGCGGATGCTGACCCGGGTACGCAGCTTTATACCCAGACCGAAAGCGGAACGTTGTATACCTTCCGGCAAGCCGACAGCTACGCCATGACAATCAACGGCGTTACACGGGCAATCAGAACCACGACCACACAAGCCGGGCATGGTGTGCGGGAATGGTACGTTTGTCCCCACTGTATGAAGCGGGCTGCAAAGCTGTATATCGGCAAGAAAGACATTGGCTGCCGGGCGTGTTGGAAACTTCACTATAAAAGCCAGAGTGCCGACAGACTGGACAGGATGCGAATGAAGATACGCCAGCAGCGATGCGCGATATGGGGCAACAATGACCTTACCAATAATCTGTTTAATGACATTCGCATGTTCCCGAAGCCAAAGGGGATGCGCTGGGCTACGTTTGACAGGAAGCGGGCAGAGTTGTCAGCAATGGAGGTGGCTTACTGGCAGGCATTCAGTCCGGTAGTAGATAGAATCACGGGCGTGATTGAGCGTAAGACGGGGAAAGCAGCCAGAGGCATTGGCCTGACTTTGTAAAAGCAAAACGCCCGCACGGGCGTCAAGGAACGGGATAGACTTCTGCGACAATTTGCATTCGCCGCCAATATAGCAAGCCGTCCACATCAAGCAATAAACTATCACCGGGAGGGGGAGGCCAAATCTCTGCAACCCTGAGCCTTACGGACTGCCCGCCTCATCGAATGTTTATACCCGCGAAAAATAAAATTTAATCCGGGCGTGTTTCATCCTTCCAGAGGGTATGACGTATGACACCACGCGAAATAGCTTTATTGACCATCGCCAAACTTGAGCACGGAGGCCACCAGCTTACACAGGCAGATCAACGGGAGATAGAACGCTCAGTTAATGCCGATATAGCCCGGCGTGACAAATTCCGCGAAATGATGCGATCACCCGCCTACCAGTGGAAGAAGCCTGCGCCGCGCAGGTAGATTACCTTTATTCACCTTTATATATTCGAACAACAAAACCTCTCGCAGGTCTCGCCAATAAAGGGATATAGCAGTAACTATGACCGCCGAATGGCAAAGCTACGATGCAAGTCGCTGGTTTCCAAACTTGAGGTTTCCAGGACGGTTTCAACCAAATTGCGGATTATCAGCCAAACGCACCGGGTATCTTGCGCGGTGGATGGTGAGCCATCACGCAGAATCTTTAAATGGCATTTTACGATGGGCAATACCCGTGGTTATATGCGATTATTAACGGTAGTGGACAGTTATAGACGAAAACATACGGCAGGAGATTGGATAATGGCAGTTACAACCCTTAACAGCGTAGCGGATTACCTGCTTTGCTTTGCTCAAGAGCATGGGGATGTTATGACGCCGCTGAAACTGCAAAAAATGGTGTTCTATGCTGATGCTTGGTTCATGGCGCTGAATGATGGCGAAGAACTGGTTGCTGACAAGTTTGAAGCATGGGTACATGGCCCTGTAGCCAGAGATTTGTATACCAGATTTGCAGATTACAAATGGCGCTCAATAGACGAAGAGATTGCCTGCCCTGAGTTACCTGCGAATGTGTCAAAGCATCTAAAGGAAATCTATGAGGTATTTGGCGGTTATACAGCTTATGAGCTGGAGCAGATGACGCACCAAGAAAAGCCGTGGCTGGAGGCCCGTGAAGGGGTTCCATCAGATGCGCCGTGCAAGAATGTTATTGATAAAAGTGTAACGGCTGAGTTTTATCGTTCGATGGCTTCCTAAATATGGCGAAAAGAATCAGGGCGTCGAAGATTGCACCCTCGCAAACAAAAATAGTGCCTGGGGGAACAGGTTCAGGCATAACGACCATCAACTTTTCTTTTCGGTATATCGATGCGGCGCATGAGAAATTTACTTTCAGCGCTCAGAATCCTGTTTATTTTTGCAAGGTGTTAGACCGCCTCAAAGACCTTTCCACTATGACTGAACGAGAGTTCACCACCGATCGCGGTGGTTCGTTGAAGTCACATCCGATTGATTGGCAAACTACATCTGAACCTAAGGGATTTCAGCATTTGAATGAACAGTTTCAGAGTTATACACCTTATCAATTTGCCATATCGCGCAATGAATATGGTCGCATACATGGATTTTTCATCGGTAATGTATTCCATATTGTCTGGCTTGACCCGGCACATCAGCTCTATCCTGGTCAGTAGCAGCAAAATACCCACCTAAACGTACACTATTGGTTCACGACGCATGTACCAGATAAAGATAACCATCCGAGACAGCAAACCACCAATATGGCGGCGTGTGCTGGTTCCAGAGCAAATCCCCTTTAGTAAACTTCATGCCGTGATCCAGTTAGCTTTTGGCTGGAATGACGAACACCTGTATATGTTCGAGAAAGGGCGTAAAGGTGATCCCGGTAGCG
>OKVX01001172.1_pt1 | contig 11347 bp, 11 predicted proteins | sample 1606941 | NCBI WGS metagenome assembly OKVX01 (sample SAMN03281016, study PRJEB24777) | human gut metagenome | isolation source: fecal sample PR161 from 1 month old female Malay infant, caesarean... | reverse complement strand
ATCAGTAAAGAGAATGAGAGATCAAAGTGGTCATTTTAATTGAGCTGGATAACGGACATTTCAATTGAGCCTTGACAAAGTCATTGATTTTAAATCGATTTTTATGAGCGTTTACGTATTGACAAATGCCTTTGATGCCATCGCTGACGGTCATTCATCTTTATCAGGAATTTGGGCATCTTCTAAAAACATCCTTGTACGGTAATCATCTTTCCAGCCTAACCAAACTGAAGCTTCACCACCGGAAGAAACAACTTTACGGTTTCCTGTAAGATTATCAGCCTTTTCTAAGCATATTGACTGCATTTCAACGAGCAAATCAACTTCTGCGACTTCCGTGCCGCCTATCGTTTCATAGCCGGAAATCAGAACAATTGCCTCAGGGTCTCTTTCGTTCAGTATGGCGATCAACTCTTTAACTTTCATTTTGAGATTCCAGTTGTTTTTTTGTGTGTATTGCTGATGGATTTTATAGTGCTGCCGACCTTTTTCATATGGTTTCCGTTGCTTCCGAAGATCATTCTAACGACCTTGTTGTATGACGTGGTATTGCCGTGGTCATCCTTTTAGATAAATGCTCCAAAGATCATATTGAAGTTTATGTTTTTGGGGCTATACACTGGTTTGGTTACAACAAAGTCAGGCTGACACATACATCATTACAATCAAAACTGTCATCAAGACTAACGTAATAACGTTAAGCCACAGTGAAACAGTACTCTTGCTTATGAGCAGTTTAGTTAATTCTGGGTAATCATCTTTATAATCACCAGCTCTTGTTGCCGCCTGTCTACGGTTCATGACAGCATAAGTCTCATAATGACTGACCAAACGCAATATCAACACCATATAAATTAGAACAATACCAGCAATGATTAGATATCTGGAACCGTTACACAAATCCATAACTGTCTCAATTTGAACGTCTAACATTGTAATCTATCTCATTTTTTGCGGAGATCGTCTCAGCCGAACTTCAATCCCGTCAGAAATTTTAAGGTAACGACGTATAATTTCTACCTTAAACTCCGATTATGAATCAACCCCAACCGGCATTGCTTTCTAATGCGCCTTAAAAAGATTATTTATCAAACCACTGGCTCTGTACAGCGATAAAACCGGTGTTTACAGGTATACAACAAAAACGGTACTGCTCGAGAGAAGCGTTACTTTAAATTTTCCGCGATCACCCGACCTTCTCTGCTGCGGACTAAGTTCTAAGTGAAGAAATCCTTGTGTTCTTTTTATCTACGGTCAGACGAACCACGATAATGCGTGTCAAAAAGAAAAAACCACCTTATAAAGGTGGTTTTATATAGCTACGAAAATTTTTTAGATCAGGAAATCTTCGAGAGTTTTTCCTGCATCCAGCTGAGCTTTAATTGGTGCCGGGGTACGACCCTGACCTGTCCAAGTTTTTTGCTCACCAGCTTCGTCTATGTAAGCATATTTCGCCGGACGAGGTTCACGCTTTTTTCGTACTTTAATGTTAACGGCCGCGTCCATCAGTTCATTCGGATCTATACCATCAGCGATCATCATTTCCCGGTACTGAGAGAGTTTTTCTAAACGCTCTCGATTGGCTGCTTCAGCCGCCTTTTCTTCTTCACTGCGTTCAGTGACTACTGCAGTGAACTTTTCTAATACTTCTTCGAGCACTTCTAATGGCAGCTCTCGTGCCTGAGCGCGAAGTGTACGGATGTTATTGAGAACCTGTAATGTCTCGCTCATAGTTACCTCTTTAAGCACAGTGTTATGCAGTTACATAACAACATTAAATTAATTAAAAAAATTCAGCAAGTGGCTTTGCAAGTTAAATTATTTCAATCGAGAAATGTCTTAAAAAGGAATCGCTCTCATGCTGATTCTATCTTCCTTAGACAGGATACTTCCCGGTTGGTAAATTCACAATCTTAAAAAAAACACCTCAGAAATTCTGTCTCTTTGGTTATGAATTAATCGTTGAATTCAATGTAAAGAGTTTTTGTAATTGTAAGTGTCACCAGGAAAATAATCAATACAATTTAGTTCGATATTGTGAAGACCGAAATGTCATTCCTTATTTATTTATTCACTTTGCGCCATTGACGTGGTTCAATCGAGTTCGGGTCCGACCACAGACCTTTACCTGCATTGCGAGCGTCCTGCTCAAGAGTCCCATATTCAGGTACAGTTAATCGACCCTGATAGCGATAAGCCCAGGCCATTCCTTCTGCAACCATGATGGCATTAATATCCTGGCTTTTGAGATAGATTGTACCAAGCATACGTCCATAGGCGTCCTGCCCATGGTCCTGAATATTTACAATCTGGTTTGCGACCAACTGGATCATTGTCTGCTTAGCCTTCTGGCCGAAGGCTTGCTTACTTTCAGGGGCATCAATTCCATAGAGCCGTATTCTTGTATTTGTTGCACCGTCATAAGCCTGTACAGTATCACCATCAATTACTCTGACAACTTTTGCCGAGAAAGTTTTGGCAATTGAAGTCAGCGGTGTTGTTAAAAGAAAAACAGCCAGCGGGAAAATGGCTAACTTGGTCATCCGGATGTTTATCATTGGTTGTCTCTGGGTGATAATCATAAAATGTGAGTTGAGGGTGAAATCACAACGATTTTGAAAAGTTACTTTCAAAGTATATGTTACTTTATTAACTACATGCTATTGTGTCAATGTATATGAAAATTATTGCCAGAGGTGAATGACAACGCATCTCAGCTCAGTAAAGGGGGGGGTATGTCGACTGTTAATGATGTGATTATATCTTTTGGGGATGACAGTAAAAGGTACTCAAGAGACTTTCAGACAAAAGACGAATTTAAAAAGAGCTGGTACGCAGTTTTGTCCCGGGCGCATGCTTCTGTAGAAGCTAAGGTTAGCTGTTCGTGTAAAGGCAAAGGACAGAAATCACTTGCCGTAAAATATCACTCTGGCGGTGATACTTATTTCCTGGCACGGTACCCAAATACGGGTAGTCAACATTCTCCCGACTGTATTTTCTTTACGTTGGATAAAGACAATTCAGGGTTAAAATGCTATACACAAGGTGTCGTCAAAGACCTTAAAGATGGTGGTTACGGCATAAGGCTAGCCGTGGCATTAGCCTCATCTGACTCGGAATCTACCTCGATCGTACCGGCGGATAACAGGAATACACCTGGTGGCGTCTCACAGAATAGCATGTCATTGCTGGGTCTTTTGCAGTTCCTGTGGGATGATAGCGGTCTGAATCGTTGGTATCCGAAAATGGCCGGGAAACGTAACCCGGGTAAGGTATTCAACCTTATAACCCACTCGGCGGAAAAAATTAAAGTCGCATCACATCCACTGTCCATGCATTTAATTGTAGGTGCATACCCTTCAACACCTCAGGTGATGAAAAATATAAAAATGACATCAGATGCTCTGAAGAAAAAGGAGCGTTTGATTTGTCTCAATGTTCTATCGAAATATAATCCTGAAAAACATTCGAATACATCAAAACGACTTCCTGTCAAGTTCTTTTCTGGTGTTCCGATCGTGCTGATGAATACTGATAACTGGGCATCACTGGAGAAGAGATTCAGCTCTGAAATAGCAAATTGGCGTTCAGGAGGCAACGTCATCTGTATTGCTATAGGCGATCTGGGTAAATTTAAGGGGAATGATACATACTATCTTAAAACACTTCAGATTGCTTTGATGAATGTTGATGATAACTGGATCCCGGCAGACTCGAGCTATGAACTGACCATGCTAAATTATCTTCATAAGCATGAGCGATCATTTATCAAACCCCTGAGATATGATGCTTCTAATAATGATGTATTCCCGGATTTCTGCCTGACGGATATTGGGGGTACTGAACTTTTTCCTATTGAAGTATTTGGTATGGATACTGCTTCATATTTGGCGCGTAAGGTGATCAAAGAAAGTTACTATAATGAACGATATGGAAAGGATGGTTGGGCTTCATGGGTTGCACCAGCTGGCCCCCTTCCCCATCTGCCCGATAAGGCCAGCAGTTAACTACCAAATGCTTCTGTAAGGGCTTCGGCCCTATTAAACATATCAGCCATTTTTAAAACATAGTAATAGAATCCGATTCAAAGTGATTCTCACATGGTCACAGAAAGTAACTTTTTTAGACTAACCTTTGTTTTAGTGCTCTTAAACCATAACTTCTGAATATATCTTTTCTTCCCATATTTCAGCTTTCATAATGACTTTTTAGATTAAGCCCCTATTTCGCACTTTTAATAATAAAACATGTTATTCTAAAAATGTTCTTGTTATCCATCCATATCAAGGAGTGCTTCATGTTAAGCATAAAAGTATTCGCACCTAAAGTTTTCTATTTTTGTATCTGGTCTGGAATCTTGTTATACATCTTTTTTGTATCAGTAACTACTATCATGTTGAGAAGCATAGATCATGAAGTAGCTACGACTTTCAAAAATGGTGAAGGGTTTGTATCAAGTAAACCAATATCGGTAAAGAAAGTTGATCTTTCAGATGTCAGGAAAACAATGACTCTAGAGAGACTGACTGGAGTGAAGTGGAATTATTATAATATCGGTGAAAACAATACGATCGGGATTTTTAGTTATCATCAAATAAAAGATGGTGAGATTTTAACGATAACCTCACCCACTGAAAAGGGACAAGAAGAATTAAGAAGCGGACGTTTTAAAAAGTTCCAAGATTTTTCTTTTTTCAAAGGCTTAGTCAAGGATAGTAAAAATTTGCCTTATGCTAAAGTGTGCGTTACCAATGGAAATTGTTTTTCAGCGATACGGCTATAGTAAAAAGGGCCTATTGGCCCTTTTTCTTTATTAAAAATCTCACGTTCTTATATGTTTTCTTCAATAGACGATAGAAGTCATGCTGCATAGTTACCGCCCCCCAGAAAAAAAACCAGGTCGCAAAGAAGTGTAGAAATAATCCATATTTAATCTCAATCCCTAGAGATTCTAGGCAATTTATCGTGGCTTCAGCGAGGTACGGAGAAAAGTAATAGATAGCAATACCAGGAATGATTGAGTAAATCACAAATAACAGGGTTCTCCTTAGTGTAAGATCTTCACTTATTTTAGAGTCAGAATTGAATCCCCTGTCATGAGTTATTGATATTTCTTTTATGTTCATTATCGTTCCTTTATCAATGAGGAAAGTTACTTTTCAAAAGCTTAACTTTACTACTATCATTAAGCTTATTTAATCGGATTAGTTGTATACTTTTCGCTACTGACGAAGTTCAAATGGCGTCAGATTCTTCGAGTAGTTCTCCTCGTTATACCCTTTGTATATTTTTAAAGTGAATCTTACAGGAGGGCTGAGAGCGTTCTGTTGAATCCACTATTTTTTAAAGTATGATTCACTTTTATAATTATATATCATATTAAAAATTTCGTAGCATAGTTTCAATATGTTTGTTTGAAAATGTATTCTATAAATCATATCATTGTTAATTTTAAACATATCTACTTTATTCCTGCATGGATAGGCCTGCACATCTTGCCCGCATGACTATAAAACAAAAGTACCATTATGCGTACTATGGAAAACAGGGTCCGATATCATGGACGATTCCACTCCCCTGCTCGGTCCCCCACCAAAATATAAAAGTAGCTTTTGCGGCGTAAAAGGCTTCAGCCCTGATGTTCTTCATCCTGGGATTTTAATTCTGACCCATTATCCGGACAGAAATCATCCGAATATTTTATTTAACTTCGCCGCACGCTACGTGAAATCTGACGTACTCACCCCTCCGATTTTCTTCAGATTTCGCGTAGCGCAACCTGAGCGAAAACCACTCGAAAAGTAACTTTTGGACTGATTTAGAAGCTGGGTACCCCCTTTAGTGGTTATTAGCATAATATTAACATATGGAATAAGTGTAATTATTCTAACTGTAAATAGGATGTTGCATACATCTTGAAGTGATGGAAAAATGGGCATATTTCTCATTATTCCCGAATCCATACATTTTTATTGTTTTTATAGCAAAATAATGAAACTTCGTTTTATTTATTATGTATCAATTTTATAATTAATTGATGTTATTTTATCGCTATTGATATTTATCATAGTAACTATAACCAATGGAATTAAACCATATTCATCTAAATGTGACAGTGTCACATTTCATGCATCTGGCGAGACCCATTTATCGTTAAAAGAAGTTCACTCCCATAATGAAACCTGAGCTTCTTATTTGCAGATCGTATGTGGATGTCTTTAGGTGCAGGAAGGCAAGTGATGCAAGCATGATAGGATGACAAACCGGCAAAGGGGCTGCTACTGCTCCATATTCAACAAACCACCCCTGGTAAGTTGAATCCTTTGCCGGTTTTACTGACAATACCAGATAAGTTAACTTTTTCCATCCGATTTTGTCTTCAACATTTTGAATTCAAGATTTTTTCAAAGTGGGATGCTTTCACAGGGCAACAACGGTTTTCAAGTATCTCGGATCATCATTCTTCATAAAAAATAGCTAAATATCGATTTCACGTATTTCGCCATGAAAAAGACAAGCTATACTGAAGAACAGATTGCGTTTGCGCTGAAAAAGGCCGAAACCGGCACTCGCGTCGGGGAAGTCTGCCGAAATATGGGCATTTCTGAGCCCACTTTTTACATCTATGGACTACCTCCGTTTTGCAAGTAATGAATCTGGTTTGGGGTGTTGCTTACATCTATCCGGCATCAGGAAAATAAGTAATTTTATATCTTACCGACAGTCGCCCTGTATTCTGATACCGTCAAAATGGATCATCCTGACTGACCTCAACGCACAACGCCCGGATCCATTGATGCGCCGGATCGCGATTCCAGGCCATGCTTTTCGTAAAGCATGGTACTTCCAGTGGCATATCCACAATCACCAGATAATCATCTTTGCAGGCCAGACGACGCGGAACCACGGCAATCATGGAAGGGTATATGAGCCGTCGCGGTAACTGTCACGATAACGCGGTTGCAGAAAGCTTTTTCAGTTACTGAACCGAGAGCGCATAAAGAAAAGATCTACGGAAGGCGGGAGAAGCCCGCAGCGAAATTTTTGATTACATCGAAATTTTTTATAACAGTAAGCGTCGACATGGGTCGAGCAATCAGATGTCACCGACAGGATATGAAAACCAGTATTATCAATGCCTCGGAAGTGTTTAGATTATCCGTGGCGATTCAAAAGTAAGCCACGTGAGAACCTCAAAAGCACCATCGTACACTAAATCAGTAAGTTGGGAGCATTACCCAAAACTCAAATAGCACTATATACAATCACTTTATTACGCCCCTCTCCCTTTGCTTGATAAAGAGCATCATCAGCATTTTTCAGCAAAAAGTCGATCCCACTAAGGGGATCAGTTTGCGTTGCTACACCAGCAGATATGGTGACACGCAAGTCATTAGTAAAAACAGTACTTTCAATAACACTTCTGATACGCTCCGCAATACGCTCTGCTGTTACCACTGAAGTATTCGGCAGAAAAATAACAAACTCTTCACCACCAAACCGGCAAACAATATCTTCACTACGGCAGCAAGAATTAATAACATGAGCCAAAGAAATAAGCACCTCATCTCCGACCCCATGCCCGAAGAAATCATTTATCTTTTTAAAAAAGTCAACATCAATAGCAATAACTGAAGCCCCTGAGCCTTGCGTGTAATCCTTTGTTTTATTCGAAAACCCCAATCTATTATTTACACCGGTTAGGGGATCTTTTACTGCCACTTCATTTAGAGTGTTAACCCTTTTCATCATTACCTTTACATTCGTTAAAAGTGCCTTTTTAAGGCGGTCAGCTTCGGCATACCAAGCATTGATACCTTTAATATAAGTCAGCGAGGACTCTATATCTTTAGCATTGGTAGATATAGCAAGATTTTCTAAAGGAATTGAGATTTGGGATGCAATGAAATATGAAACAACTGAAAACACAACTATTATTACAACTAGCAGCACAAGCACATTTTTAGCATAATTAATAAGAATAGTGGTCACGTTGTCAGCATGACTATAAACAAACACATTCCAGTCAGTATTTTTCATATGAGCATAACCAAGAAGATACTTATGCCCCGAAGAAAAAAAGGTACCATCGCCTCTTTCAGACGAAGCTAACTTTGATTTCAAATCATCAGGCATAACCATCGGTCGACCAACAACACTGTTATCTTTATTAAAGATCACATTACCATCATCACTAACGATGGTAATTTCAGTGTCGCCATTAAAAAAATGCCGACTCAAAACATCGCTAAATAAACTCTGTTTTTTTAGATATATAGACCCGCCGATATACCCTATGTAATTACCACTCTTATCATAAATAGGATGTGACAACAAAACAATCAAATTCCCAGCAACTGATTTGTATGGTTGCGATATAAATGCCTTTTTGCCCTCAATAGCCAATTTACTGACACTTGAGTTCAAGTGAACACCAACTAAATCAAGTGATTCTGGAGAAGTTGCCAGAACAACAGCGCCATTACTAACAACAATAACTGAATTAAACATGCCGGACTGCAATCTTAGCCTATCAGCCTCATTTTTAAGATATTCAACATCAGTCGTTGATTCAATTTTCTTAGCGCCATATGCTAGTTCGCCCTGAGCCATTTCAATATAACTGCTCATTACATCCGACATTTTCATAGCGTACGATGAATTAGCATCAAGCAAATCTTTTTCTATATTTTCATGTTGATAAAACATAATGACAACTATCATAAAAATAGAAGTCAAAAAAATACCACCAACGGACAAGGTTATGACTATCGGACGAAGATGAGGCTTTTTAATTCTCATAAAAATACACTCCATATAATTAAAAAATGCCGCATTTACCATAGCAGCCCTTAGCTACACCGCTCCGGACGTGTTCAGCACGACTGCATAGCATGCAGTCGTGTGAATGGCACTGGTTTTCGACGCAACTTAGCTGAAAGCCCTGTTTTAACCGGTTTGTCACAGCGTCGGTCCATTGTACGTCTGCTACCACTGCGATCGTTTCAGCTTTAGCGCTTTATGATGCTGCGCTGCTCGCTCAAACTCTGCATCTGCGTTCTAAAGGCCGTGATGCGCTCGCTCAGCGCCGCGTCCTACCGTTGCATAAGACCAGACATCGTACGCTATTCCGCGAAGGCGTACTCCTACTCGTCCTGACCTTGACCCGCCGTTTCTGGACAGCTTTTGTATCTTAAATTAACGATGTGCACTGCTACAGTTGTTCCCTTTGAGAGTGATATCCCAGCGCGCTGTGCGGGTGGTTTTCATTGTTATGCTTGAATGCTGCTGCAAGGTTTCACAGTGCTGTTCTCAATCCTGTTTTGGCATGAACGCTATATAGACTTCTTTCATCGTTTTCACGAACCTCCGCGTTTCATACGTAGTATACGCTGAACCGTTGTCCGTCAGCCACTGCACTGGTGTGTCCGGCAACATGTCGCCGATGCGCTTTCAGAATCACATCCCGCACCGTCGAACTGTCATAACCTCCCGTGATTGCTGCCCAGTCTATGCCCCCACGGTCGCAGAAGTCCAGCGCGAACGTGACCCGCAGTTTTTCACCGTTGTCGCAGCCGAACTCGAAGCCGTCTGAACACCAGCGCATATTGCTTTCTGGCACCATGATTTTGGCCTTATGTCTACGCTTCGGTCGCTCTGGCTTGTCATGTATATACTCGCTCATTATCCTGTAAAACCTTTTGGCGTTTACTGCTGGTTGTCACTCTGTCTTACTTTGCTTGCGCCGGATGCCCCACTCGCGTCGATAACCATAACTCGGTTTATCACTGATAATATTGAGGAAAGCCGACAGTATTCCGCGTCTGCGTCGTCATTACGCCGGTTACTGCGCCTGTCCTACCAGTCGGCAGAACGTTTCGCTGCGCACACGACATGCCCATGGCGCGGCTGACACGGGCTATTCCCCGTCCTTTGGCAACAAGAACGCGTACGCTATCCATTTTCGCGACTGACCGTACTCCACGGCTTCTTTCAGGATCTCGACTTCCATCGTCTCTTGCCCAGAAGGTACTGAAACTCCCGGACACTGCTTCAGTGTAGATATGATCTAAGAAGCAGGAACGACATCTTCTCCGGGAGCAATGGCGGTAAGGCAGCCTTCCTGATTTTGCTTCTTCAACTTAAACAGCAGGCTGGGCTGAATACCGTGCAGGCGGGCGGCATGGGAGACATTCATGCCTGGCTACATCGTCTGCAGGATAATAGCGATTTCCTTATGAGGCGTTTTACATTTACGGACTTCTTGCCCTAACAGGATCCCGGTCATCTCAAAATTGGCGTTAGAGTTATACATATATTCAAGCCTATCTCTTATCTGGAGATACAGCCACTGTCTGGTGTTTAAAGGGGCTAACCCAGCATGATTTTGCGCCGATGTAGCCCCATTGTTCGTCCATTTCCTCGCAGACAATGACGTCACTGCCCGGTTCTATGTGCGAGGTTACCTACTGCGGCCTGAGTTTTTTAAGTGCCGTAAAATCGTTTTGAAGCCAACGCTCATAATGCGTGCACTGGCGCGACATCCGTCGCCATTCCTGACTATATCAATAATTTTCTGGAGTGTACCGGGATGAGAGGCGGTGTAAGTGAACTTCAGTCGCCATGTTTTACAGCAGTTAGAGCAGAGATAGCGCTGATGTCCGGCAGTGTTTCTGCCGGGCCAATAACCTGGCACCGAGCACGAGCCGGCGTGGCAACTGCTGGGATAATGCGGTGGCCGAATCGTTCTACAGTTCACTGAAAAAAGAACGTATCAGGAAGAGAATATACAAAACCCGGGACATGGCCCGGGCGGATATTTTCGATTACATTGAAGTGTTCTACAACCGTAACCGACGCCACAGCCACCTCGGTAGCGTCAGTCCGGAGGCCTTTGAACAGGCCTCGTCGTGAGGACAGGATTTTGTCTACAGGCGTGGGGTAAGTCCATTGGTTGATTATAACTGTCAAGCTGTATGGGTCAGTTCCTTCATGGGAGAATCCTGCTTCAGCATTAAGGCTAAGCGATCGTTGTGTCAGCACTTCCCTTCCTTATCGCTTTCGTCTATTTTGGTGTTTTCGTGTGATTGTGTCTTCGGCTTTTCAATATACGTGTTCACATTCCGGGCTTGCCGTACTCCTCTCGTCCCCACTGCAACGCAGTATTAATCAACCTCTCCAGCAGTTGTTGCGCCTGCAGCCCTTTCTCCGGAAGATAAGCAAAGCTCTCCTCATCCATATAGCAGCACTGGGCCATTTCTAGCTGAACTGCATGAATATGGTTGACGGGATCGCCATAGTGACGGGTGATATATCCGCCTTTAAAGCGGCCATTGAGTATCCGGCT
>OKVX01001168.1_pt1 | contig 11385 bp, 7 predicted proteins | sample 1606941 | NCBI WGS metagenome assembly OKVX01 (sample SAMN03281016, study PRJEB24777) | human gut metagenome | isolation source: fecal sample PR161 from 1 month old female Malay infant, caesarean... | reverse complement strand
CCGGTGGCGACCGAGCGTCTGCACAGCCAGGGCAACCTGTCTCAGACCAACAACAGCAAAGACGTGGCGATCAAAGGCCAGGGCTTCTTCCAGGTGCAGCTGCCTGACGGGACCTCTGCCTACACCCGTGACGGTTCCTTCCAGGTCGATCAGAACGGTCAGCTGGTGACGGCGGGCGGTTTCCAGGTTCAGCCTGCGATCACCATTCCGGCGAACGCCCTGAGCATTACCATCGGCCGCGACGGCATTGTGAGCGTGACCCAGCAGGGGCAGGCCGCGCCGGTCCAGGTCGGACAGCTCAACCTGACCACCTTCATGAACGATACCGGTCTGGAAAGCATTGGTGAGAACCTCTACACCGAAACGCAATCCTCCGGTACGCCGAATGAGAGTACGCCAGGCCTGAACGGTGCCGGTCTGCTGTATCAGGGGTATGTCGAAACCTCCAACGTGAACGTGGCGGAAGAGCTGGTGAATATGATCCAGGTCCAGCGCGCGTATGAAATTAACAGTAAAGCAGTCTCGACGACCGATCAGATGCTGCAGAAACTGACGCAACTCTAAGGTGTAGTCCGGTGCGGTAAACCCCGCACCGGCTCCCTGTTTTCGAAGATGAAGGCAATGCAAAAAAACGCGGCGTTTCGTTATCCGATATTGACTGTTCTGGCCGTCACCCTCAGCGGGTGCGCTTTGATCCCGTCTAAACCATTGGTCCAGGGTGCGACGACTGCCCAACCCGTTCCTGGCCCTGCGCCAGTTGTAAACGGCTCCATTTTCCAGACCGCGCAGCCGATTAACTACGGCTATCAGCCGCTGTTTGAAGATCGCCGCCCGCGTAATGTCGGCGATACATTGACCATTGTGCTGCAGGAAAACGTCAGCGCGAGCAAGAGCTCGTCGGCGAACGCTAGCCGCGATGGCAAAACCAATTTTGGCTTTGACACCGTTCCACGCTATCTGCAGGGCCTGTTCGGCAATGCCCGCGCGGATGTTGAGGCCTCCGGCGGCAACACCTTTAACGGTAAAGGTGGCGCGAACGCCAGCAACACCTTCAGCGGTACGCTGACGGTCACGGTTGACCAGGTGCTGGTTAACGGCAATTTACACGTTGTGGGTGAAAAACAGATCGCCATTAACCAGGGCACTGAATTCATTCGCTTCTCGGGCGTGGTTAACCCTCGCACCATCAGCGGCACCAACACCGTTCCGTCCACCCAGGTGGCGGATGCGCGCATTGAGTACGTCGGTAACGGCTACATTAATGAAGCGCAGAATATGGGTTGGCTGCAGCGCTTCTTCCTTAATTTATCGCCGATGTAAGCGAGGTGACCCATGTTTAAATCGATCTTCGCCGCGGCGCTGGTTCTTGTCGCAACGTTTGCCCACGCCGACCGCATTCGCGATCTCACCAGCGTTCAGGGCGTCCGCGGGAACTCGCTGATTGGCTATGGCCTGGTGGTGGGGCTGGACGGTACTGGTGACCAGACCACCCAGACGCCGTTTACCACCCAAAGCTTAAACAACATGCTTTCCCAGCTCGGCATTACCGTGCCGGCGGGAACCAACATGCAGCTAAAAAACGTGGCCGCGGTTATGGTCACTGCCTCCTACCCGGCGTTTGCGCGCCAGGGGCAGACCATTGACGTGGTGGTCTCCTCAATGGGTAACGCCAAAAGCCTGCGCGGCGGTACGCTGCTGATGACCCCGCTGAAAGGCGTCGACAGCCAGGTCTACGCGCTGGCGCAGGGGAACATCCTGGTCGGCGGGGCAGGCGCATCCGCTGGCGGAAGCAGCGTGCAGGTGAACCAGCTGAACGGCGGGCGCATCACCAACGGTGCGATTATCGAGCGTGAACTGCCGACCCAGTTTGGCGCGGGCAACACCATCAACCTGCAGCTGAATAATGAAGACTTCACGATGGCGCAGCAGATTGCCGACACCATCAACCGCAGCTATGGCAATGCCACGGCACTGGATGCGCGTACCGTGCAGATCCGCACCTCCACCGGCAGCAGCAACCAGGTGCGCATGCTGGCGGATATCCAGAATCTGGAAGTGAACGTGCCGGTGCAGGATGCCAAAGTGATCATCAACTCCCGTACGGGCTCCGTGGTGATGAACCGGGAAGTGTCGCTGGATAGCTGTGCCGTGGCGCAGGGTAACCTCTCGGTGACGGTTAACCGTTCCGCCAACGTCAGCCAGCCAGATACACCATTTGGTGGCGGCCAGACGGTAGTGACGCCGCAAACGCAGATTGATTTACGCCAGAGCGGCGGTTCCCTGCAGAGCGTGCGCTCCAGCGCCAACCTGAACAGCGTGGTGCGTGCCCTGAACGCCCTGGGCGCGACGCCGATGGATCTGATGTCCATTCTGCAATCCATGCAAAGCGCGGGCTGCCTGCGCGCCAAACTGGAAATCATCTGATGCTGACCGATAGCAAACTGTTGACCAGTGCCGCCTGGGACGCCCAGTCGCTCAACGAACTGAAAGCCAAAGCAGGTAAAGACCCGGCGGCGAATATCCGCCCGGTTGCCCGCCAGGTGGAAGGGATGTTTGTACAGATGATGCTGAAGAGCATGCGCGAAACCCTGCCGAAAGACGGGATGTTCAGCAGCGATTCAACGCGTCTTTATACCAGCATGTACGACCAGCAGATTGCGCAGCAGATGACCGCCGGTAAAGGCCTCGGTCTGGCTGACATGATTGTCAAACAGACCGCCGCCGCACAGGGTGTTCAGCCAGAAGAGCAGCCGCAGCAGGTGCCGATGAAGTTCGACCTCGAAACGGTGACCAGTTATCAGAACCAGGCGCTGACGCAGATGGTGCGTAAAGCGATACCGAAGGCAACAGGCAGCGGCGACGAGGCGCTCTCCGGTGACAGCAAAGACTTCCTGGCGCAGCTTTCTCTGCCGGCACGGCTTGCCAGTGAACAGAGCGGCGTGCCTCACCACCTGATTCTGGCCCAGGCCGCGCTGGAGTCGGGCTGGGGCCAGCGCCAGATCCGCAAGGAAAACGGCGACCCGAGCTTCAACATCTTCGGCGTGAAGGCCACCTCCAGCTGGAAGGGGCCGACCACCGAGATCACGACTACGGAATACGAGAACGGCGCGGCGGTGAAGGTGAAAGCCAAATTCCGCGTCTACAGCTCGTATCTGGAAGCCTTATCCGATTATGTAGGCCTGCTGAGCCGAAATCCGCGTTATACCGCCGTTACGCAGGCGGCAACGGCGGAGCAGGGCGCTCAGGCCCTGCAAAACGCGGGCTACGCGACCGACCCGAACTACGCGCGCAAGCTTACCAGCATGATCCAGCAGCTGAAATCCATGGGCGAGAAGGTCAGCAAAGCCTATAGCACAGATATCGAAAATCTGTTCTGAAAGTTCTCAAGTCCCGGTGGAGGTTGCCGATAACCTTCATCAGGACTCGTGTCTGAACGTATAAAAGGAACCCCCATGTCCAGTTTGATTAACAGCGCCATGAGTGGCCTCAGTGCCGCGCAGTCGGCACTCAATACCGTCAGTAATAATATTTCAAGCTATAACGTGGCAGGTTACACCCGCCAGACGACGGTTCTGGGTGCATCTAACAGCACGCTGACCGGCGGTGGCTGGGTGGGTAACGGGGTGTATGTCTCCGGTGTCCAGCGTGAATATGACGCTTTCATCACCAACCAGCTGCGCGCCGCGCAGACCCAGAGCAGCGGCCTGACCACGCGCTATCAGCAGATGTCAAAAATTGACGATGTGCTCTCCGATACCACCAACTCGCTTTCCACCACCCTGCAGGATTTCTTTAAGAGCCTGCAAACGCTGGTGAGCAACGCGGAAGACCCGGCTGCGCGTCAGACGGTGCTGGGAAAAGCGAGCGGCCTGGTCAATCAGTTCAAAACCAACGATCAGTATCTCCGCGATCAGGATTCGCAGGTGAATACCGCGATTTCAACCAGCGTGTCGCAGATCAACAACTACGCCAAACAGATTGCCAACCTGAACGATCAGATCTCCCGTCTGACCGGCGTTGGCGCGGGCGCATCCCCGAATGATTTGCTCGACCAGCGCGATCAGCTCGTCACTGAGCTGAACAAAATCGTGGGCGTGGAAGTCTCTGTGCAGGATAGCGGCACGTATAACATCTCTTTCGGCAACGGTTACAGCCTGGTGCAGGGCAGTAAAGCTAACCAGCTGGCGGCCGTGAAGTCCAGCGCCGATCCGTCCCGTACCACTATCGCCTACGTTGATGACGTGGTGGGTAATATCGAGATCCCGGAAAAGACGATCACGACCGGTTCGTTAGGCGGTTTGCTGACGTTCCGTGCTGAAGATCTGGATAAAGCTCGTAACACCCTGAACCAGATGGCGCTGGCCTTTGCTGATGCGATGAACAAACAGCATGAGGCCGGTTTTGATGCCAATGGCGATGCGGGCGGTAAGCTGTTCGACTTTGGTTCTCCGGCCGTGCTTTCCAACAGCAAGAATAGCGGCACGGCGGCGGTCACTGCCACCGTTGCGGACAGCACCAAAGTTCAGGCAACGGACTATACGCTGCAGTTTAACGGCACCGACTGGACCATCACCCGTGCCTCGGACAAGACCAGCTTTACAATGAGCCCGGATGCCAGCGGTAATCTGTCGTTTGATGGCCTCAACGTGAACGTCAGCGGTTCAGCAAATACCAAAGACAGCTTTACCGTGAAGCCCGTGGCCGATGTCATCATGAATATGGAATTGTCCATCAGCGACGAGTCCAAACTGGCCATGGCCGCGGTGCAGAACGGCGGTGAGAGCGACAACCGCAACGGGCAGAAAATGCTCGATCTGCAAAACAGCAAAGTGGTTGGCGGAAACAAAACCTTCAACGATGCGTACGCTTCGCTCGTCAGCACCGTCGGGAGCACCACTGCCTCACTGAAGGTGAGCAGTCAGACAAAAGCCAACGTGGAAACGCAGTTAACCAAGCAGCAGCAGAGCATCTCCGGGGTCAACCTCGACGAAGAGTATGGCAACTTGCAGCGGTATCAGCAGTACTACCTCGCCAACGCGCAGGTGCTTCAGACTGCCAGTACGCTCTTTGATGCAATTATCAACATTCGTTAAGGTTGAGGTGAATAATGCGTATTAGCACCCAGATGATGTACGAGCAGAACATGCGTGGGATCACCGATTCCCAGAGCAAATGGCTGAGCTACGGTGAGCAAATGTCGACCGGTAAGCGCGTCAACCGTCCGTCGGACGATCCTATCGCGGCTTCGCAGTCCATTGTGCTGTCACAATCTCAGTCACAAAACAGCCAGTTTGCGTTAGCGCGTACCTTTGCAACTCAGAAGGTCTCGCTGGAAGATAACGTGTTAACGCAGGTGAACGCCGCGCTCTCCAGCGTGAGCGAGAAGCTGGTCTATGCGTCGAATGGCACATTAAGCGATGACGACCGTCTTTCTCTGGCGACCGATATCCAGGGGATCCGCGACCAGCTGATGAACCTGGCTAACACGACGGATGGCAATGGTCGCTATATCTTTGCGGGATACAAAACCGAGAGTGCACCGTTTGATGCCGCAACCGGCACCTACAATGGTGGTACTGAGGCGATCACTCAGCAGGTCGATACGGCGCGAAACATGGCGATCAGCCATACCGGCCAGCAGATCTTTGAGAGCATTACCAGCAATGCACAAGAGCTGCCGGGCGGTGGGTATGGCGATACCAACATGTTTAAAATCCTTGATTCCGCCATTGCTTCGCTGAAAACGCCGATTGAGAACGATCCGGCCGCCAGCGCCGCGCAAGGCCAGGTGATTTCCAATGTGCAGATCGGTATTAAAAACGCTCAGAACAACGTTCTGACGGTCGTTGCGGATGTGGGTACCAAGCTGAACGAACTGGAAAAACTCGATACCCTGGGTGACGACCGCGCGCTGGGTCAGACTAAGCAGATGAGCGACCTGGTGGACGTGGACTGGAACGAAGCGATTTCCTCTTACACCATGCAGCAGGCGGCCCTGCAGGCCTCTTATAAAGCGTTTAGCGATATGCAGGGCATGTCTCTGTTCCAGCTGAACAAATAACATCTTGACCTCTTGGAACATGTCTTGAAACTGGGCATGTTTTACTGCCCAATCCGTCTGGATTGGGCATTTTTTTATGCCATTTCTGCTGGTGCCGAGGCGACCCGCGCGCTTTCAATCATACGGATTGCCAGCGCAATGATGCCGCAGACCGTTGCCAGCGCAACCACGCCCGTCCAGCCAGCCAGCGTGTAAATATTGCTGCCTAACGCGGAACCCAACGCCATGCCGATAAAGATCACGGTAAAGAGCAGGGCGTTCAGACGACCCCGCGCCTGTGGCTCAAGGCTGTAAACCAGATTCTGGTGCGCGACCAGGCTGGACTGCAGGCCCAGATCGAACCCGATGGCAGAGACGGCAATCAGAATCAGCTGTCCGTGAATCCCCAGGGCGGGCATCAGGAACATCAGGGCAAACGAGACGGTCACAAGGACGGCACCAAGCTGCGTGACTTTCCCGGCACCCAGTTTATCCGCCAGGCCGCCCGCCAGCGGGGCTGCCAACGCACCGGCTGCCCCTGCGATACCAAAACCACCGGCGACGGCACTCCCGAGGTGATAGCGTTCCAGCAGCATGACCGCAAGCGTAGACCAGAAGGCGCTAAAGGCTATCGACAGAAAACCCTGGGCCAGCGCGGCACGGCGCAGAGCGGGATAGCGACGCCACAGGTGTTCCATCGAGCGCAGCAGTGCGGGATAGCTCAGCGTGGAGTGAACGGCGAAACGAGGGAGTACGGCCCACATCACCACGCCGATAAACGCAATACTTCCCGCAGCCAGCTGATACATCACGCGCCAGCCAAACGCTTCGCCTACCACGCCGCTGACGGTTCGGGAGAGCAAAATGCCCAGCAGCAGACCGGTCATCACCGTACCCACGGTTTTCCCCTGTTTGCCTTCCGGCGCAAGGATCGCCGCAGCCGGGACAATATCCTGCGCCATGGTGGCGGCCATGCCGATGAGCAGGCTTGCCAGCAGCAGGGAGTGGATCTGTCCGGTCAGGCTACAGCCCAGCAGGAACAGCGCCAGGGCCGCGCTCTTTATCAGGATTAACGTTCTGCGGTCGTGGCGATCGCCGAGCGGCAACAGGAACAGGATCCCTAAGGCATATCCCGCCTGGGTGAGGGTCGGGACCAGGCCCATTCCTTCGATACTCAGGTGAAGGTCGGCGCCCATCAGAGGCAGCAGAGGCTGGGCATAATAGATGGATGCCACGCTGAAGCCTGCACCCAGCGCCAGCATTAAGATTACCCAGCGGCTTACGGCATGGGCGGCGGTTGTTGTGTTCATAAGACGTTCCTCATTCATCGTGTGAGGCTATTTTTTATCAGTACGCCTTGCGGCGGTAGCGGGGGCGGTGGTAAAACGCTTATACGTTGAACGTATTGATGAAAAGTAAATGAAAAGAGCTGAGCGTATAGACAGGGTAGAGCTGATGCGGACGTTTGTCCGCATTGTGGAGGCGGGTTCCCTCTCTGCGGCGGCACGGCAGCTGGACACCACCCAGGCCACGGTGAGCCGGCGGCTGCAGTCGCTTGAGACTATGCTGGGCGTGCGTCTGATGTTGCGCACCACCCACACGACGCGGCTGACGGATGACGGGGAGCGCTGCTATCAGCATGCCCGTCGGGTAATTGACAGCTGGCTGGCGCTGGAAGATGAGGTGGGGCAGACGGAAGATGAACCTGTAGGCGTGCTGCGGGTGCGGGCACCGCATGCGTTTGGTCAGGATCAGCTCCTGAAACCACTAACCGAATTTCTACAGCGTTATCCGCAGCTTTCTATTGAGTGGATGCTCAACGATCGGTCGGCTGATTTTCTGGGCGACAACCTTGACTGCGCTATTCGGGTGGGAATGGAAGTCGACCCGGCGACCGTGTCCGTGCTGCTGGCCGAAGTGCCGCGCTCGGTGGTGGCTTCTCCGGCATTACTGGACCGCTTTCCGACGGTTAACGCCCCGGAGGATCTGCAGCAGCTTCCCTGGATTGCCATCAGCTCTTTCTACCAGCGCCATGTGGAGCTTTTTCACGAGGCATCATCCGCCACCGCGCGCGTGATCATTACCCCACGCCTGAGCACCGACAGTCTGTATGTCGCACGCAATACGGCACTCACCGGTCTTGGCGTGGCGGTAGTATCCAGCTGGACGGTACAGGATGATATCCGGGAAGGTCGGCTGGTACATTTGCTGCCAGAGTGGCAGCCGGCGGCGTTACCGGTGCATCTGGTTTACCCCTGGTCCCGGTATTATCCGGCGCGCTTGCGGCGATTTCTGGAGCTAATGCGGCAGATCATGCCGGAAGTCACCGGGATGAGAAAGCCCGTGCAGCAGCCATAAAAAAAGCCGACCCGAAGGTCGGCTTTTTACTTTCTGCGTCGTTATTCGACAGACTGTGGACGCGTCGCTGGTGCAGTCGCCTGATGCGTTGCACTGTGGCCGCCTGCAGCGCCTTTACCGTCAAAGCTGAACGCCGGGCGAACCCAGTCGCTGTGACGCGGTGCTTCAGGCACATACTCTGGTGCCGGAGCGCGCGTCATCGGCGCTGTCGCAACGTGAGCAGGCGCAGGAGCGGCAACAACCTTAACCGGCTCTGGTTCCACTTCAGGCGCTTTCGCTTCTTCAACAACCGGTTCAACCTGAATCTCAACGTCCTGAACGATTTCTTCAGTGGTGGTTTCGACGAGGGTTTCAGCGGCTTCTTCCACTGCGGCTACTGGTTCAGCTTCTTCAGCGACTTCCTCAGCCACCACGACATCTTCTTCGGCGTTAATCTGCGGTGCGGCATCAACCGGCGCGGCAATCACTTCAGGATGGGTAGTTTCGACGTCCACTGCGTGTGGTTCTGCCGCTTCAACAACCTGAGGTTCAACCACGGTTGCTGCTTCGGTCACAGCATCTTCAACCGCTGCTACAGGAGCAATCACCTCTTCGGTCACAGCCTGCTCTTCAACAGCCTGCTCCAGGCGAGCGACCGGATAACGGATCCAGACTTTGCCGGATGCCATTTCTGGTGACGCGCACGCCACGGTCAAAGGCATTGGAGACTGAGTCGGATAACGCTCGTCACGGTAGCGACGACGACGCTGGCCACTCACGCGCAGATGACGCGGAGAACGGCGGGAGCGACGCGGCATACCTGCGTTGTCACGGTTTTCACCGTTTTCATCCTGCTCAACGTTATTGTCCACAACGGCTGGCAGGTCAACTTTTGCAACCTGCGTGCCTGTTGCGGTTTCTGCCGCTTCAGCCGCAACTACGGTGGTTTCTTCTACCGGAGCCGCACCAATGCGCACTTTCTGTGCCAGCTGGCGCTGCTTACGACGAGGCATCACCTGAGTACGTTCTTCCTGCTCGCCGTCCTGCTGCTCAGCGGGCTCTTCGCGGTTCAGGTTTTTAACTTCCTGCTGCGCCTGACGCTTCTCGTCGTTACGACGACGGTTGCGTTCGCGGCGTGGCTGCTGCTCGTCGCGCTGCTTGCTCTTCTCGGACTCATCGCCCGCCTGCTGGCGAATTTCACGATCTTCAACATTCTGCTGCTGTTTCTCGCGACGGTTGCGACGGTTGTCTTCGCGCTGTTCACGGCCTTCGTTATTGTCTGAACGGCTGTCACGACGCTCGTTACGGTCGCTGCGGTCGTTACGATCGCGGCGGTTGTTCTGACGCTTGCGACGGTCCTGCTGACGTTCAGGTTTGGCAGCTTTAGGTTCTTCTTTCGGCTGCTCTGGCTGAACTTCTTCACCCGCAAACATCTTCTTCAGCGCGCCGAAGAAGCGACTCAGCAGACCCGGTTGCGCCGGCTGGACTTTCGCGGCCGCGGCTTCTGGTTTCTGCGCCGCCGGTTTGGCTGCCGGTTTTTCCAGCGCCGCTTCCGGCGGGGCTTCAGGCATAATGAAGGTCGCTAACGCAGGCTGCTCTGGGAGTTTGCGCTCGGCAGGTTCTTCATCGGAAGGCAGCGCCATCTCTTCTTCATGCAGCTTCGGCAGCAGGTAGCTGAGGGTGCTGGTCTCTTCGCCCTTACGGACACGCAGCACGTGATAGTGCGGGGTTTCCATCTGGTCGTTTGGCACGATGATGCAGCGAACGCCGCCCTGACGCGCTTCGATTGCGCTAACCGCTGCACGTTTTTCGTTCAGCAGGTAGGAGGCAATCGGCACAGGCACAATGGCGTGAACCTCTTTGGTGTTCTCTTTCAGCGCTTCTTCTTCAATCAGACGCAGGATAGAGAGAGACAGAGATTCGTTATCACGTACGGTACCGGTGCCGGAGCAGCGCGGGCAGACGTGATGGCTGGACTCACCAAGCGACGGGCTCAGACGCTGGCGGGACATCTCCAGCAGGCCGAAGCGCGAGATGTGGCTAATCTGGATACGCGCGCGATCCTGACGCACCGCTTCACGCAGGCGGTTTTCAACCGCGCGCTGGTGGCGAACCGGGGTCATGTCGATGAAGTCGATAACAATCAGACCGCCCAGGTCGCGCAGGCGGAGCTGGCGGGCGATTTCATCAGCGGCTTCAAGGTTGGTGTTGAAGGCCGTCTCTTCGATGTCCCCTCCGCGGGTTGCACGCGCGGAGTTGATGTCGATAGCGGTCAGCGCTTCGGTGGTATCGATAACGATAGAACCGCCGGACGGCAGGCGCACTTCACGCTGGAAGGCGGACTCGATCTGGGATTCGATCTGATAATGGCTGAACAGCGGGATTTCACCGGTGTACAGTTTAATTTTGCTGGTGAAATCCGGACGACCCAGCGCGGCGATGTGCTGGCGAGCCAGCTCAAGCACTTTCGGGTTATCGATCAGAATCTCACCGATGTCCTGACGCAGGTAATCACGGAAGGCACGCACGATAACGTTGCTTTCCTGGTGAATCAGGAACGGAGCAGGGCGGCTTTCTGCGGCTTTCTGGATAGCTTCCCAGTGCTTCAGACGGAAGCTCAGGTCCCACTGCAGCGCTTCGGCAGATTTGCCCACGCCCGCGGTACGCACGATAAGCCCCATGCCATCCGGCAGCTCAAGGCTTGCCAGCGCTTCTTTCAGCTCGGTACGGTCATCGCCTTCGATACGGCGAGAGATGCCCCCCGCGCGCGGGTTGTTTGGCATCAGCACCAGATAGCTCCCCGCCAGGCTGATAAAGGTGGTCAGTGCGGCACCTTTGTTGCCGCGCTCTTCTTTATCAATCTGAACGATAACTTCCTGACCTTCACGAAGAACATCTTTGATGTTTGGGCGGCCATGGGCGTTGTAGTTTGCAGGGAAATATTCGCGGGCGATTTCTTTCAGAGGGAGGAAACCATGACGCTCAGCACCGTAATCGACAAATGCAGC
>OKVX01001161.1_pt1 | contig 11418 bp, 6 predicted proteins | sample 1606941 | NCBI WGS metagenome assembly OKVX01 (sample SAMN03281016, study PRJEB24777) | human gut metagenome | isolation source: fecal sample PR161 from 1 month old female Malay infant, caesarean... | reverse complement strand
TGAATGGGTTCATGTGCAGCTCCATCAGCAAAAGGGGATGATAAGTTTATCACCACCGACTATTTGCAACAGTGCCGCCGAAAGACCTGGTTGCCAACGCTCATCAAATGCATCAGGAGCTGAGCAGTGTTGCCCGTTAATCAGGTGTTCCGGATGGGGGAACTGCGAAAGCGCCTGCTGTGGTCCGGTACCGAGCAGGCAATCTGGATCGATATCGATTCGGACACGGCGTTGCCCGAACCGATATCGATTGCAGAGCTGGAGCGTCTGCTCATGGAGCGGGAGCTGGAGAGCATTGCCGATCCCTTCGAGGAGACAGTCCTACGGGAGGTTGAGGAAGGTTCCCTTGATCAGCAGAAGCGTGATGAAGCTTGGGCAATGCTGGCGGATTTTGTGCACGACCCCCAGCTTTTCGTGCGGCGCCCCAGAGGGCTCATTGTCAGAGGCATCATGGAGCGCCATGGTGTCACCAATCAGACGGTGTACAGGTTACTGAGGCGCTACTGGCAGCGAGGCATGTGCAGGAATGCCCTCTTGCCGGACTATGTCAACTCGGGCGCCCGTGGCAAGCGCAGAAAGCCGAACCAGGCCAAGCTGGGCAGGCCCAGAGTGGTGATGGAGGGGAAAGGGTGCAATGTCACGCCGGACATCGAGCGCATTTTTCGCCGGGTCATCGAGGAACGCTTGCTCAAGGAAAAACATCCGTCCATTCCGGATGCCTACGCCGCCGGGCTGAATCTGCTCCGTGCTGTTCTGACGGAGCTGCCGACCTCCGAACTGCCTACATTGGGGCAGTTCCGTTACTTCTATGGGCGCGAATATCACTTCACCGACACCTTGCCATGCAGGGTGTCCGCAGTGGATTTTGCCAAGGACTTCCGACCGCTCAGCAGTACATCGACGACCGAAGCACTGGGGCCCGGATACCGCTACCAGATCGATGCCACCATCGCCGATATCTATCTGGTTTCAGAACATGATCGCAGCCTTATCGTCGGCAGGCCTGTCGTTTACATGGTGATCGACGTGTTCAGCCGCATGGTCGTTGGTATGTATGTCGGATTCGAGGGGCCTTCCTGGGTCAGTGCCATGGTGGCATTGGCCAACACGGTCGCCGACAAGGTTGAGTATTGCCGCCAGTATGGCGTGGAGATCGATGCCAGCGACTGGCCGGTCAAAGGCTTGCCGGATGTGGTGCTGGCCGATAAGGGCGAACTGAATGGCACCAAGGTGGAAGCATTTTCCCAAGCCTTCGGCGTTCGCATCGAGAATGCACCGGCCAGGCGAGGAGATGCCAAGGGGATCGTCGAGCGTTATTTCCGGACGGTGCAGGAGCGTTTCAAGCCCTATGCCAGCGGTGTGGTCGAGGACACCACCAGCCGGAAGCGGGGTGGCCACGACTACAGACTTGATGCCAGTCTGACCTTGCCCGAGTTCACCCAGATCATCATTGCCGGCATCCTCTACCACAACAACTTTCATACCTTGAGCAAATACGACAGGACCTCTGGTATGCCGGGCGATCTGCCAGCCATCCCGGTCATGCTGTGGAACTGGGGCTTGGCCAACCTGACCGGCCGGTTACGTACTGCGCCCGAGGAGCTGGTGCGGATCAATCTCTTGCCCCATGAGTCGGCCACGGTTTCGGAGCTGGGAATCAGGCTGTTCGGCTGCTTCTACACCTGCCAGGAAGCAATCAGGGAGGGTTGGTTTCACCGAGGCCAGGGGCGCCGGCCGACAGGGGTAACGGTCGCATACGATCCACGTAGCGCCGACCACATCTATCTGCGGCCGTCCAATAGTCTCAAGGACTACTGGGTTTGCGAGCTTGCCGACCGCAGTCGACGCTTCAGGGGGATGACCTTCTGGGATGTCTGGCTGCTGTCCAGAGAGGAACGGCGTAGCGATACCAACGCGGCGGCGGAAGCTTTGGTAGAGAGAGGCAATCTTCTGAAGCAGATCGAGTCCATCGTTGCCCAGGCAGAGGATGCCAGTCCGGTCAATACGGGTATGACCACGAAGGATCTGGGAACCCAGATCCGCGAGAACAAGCAGCAGGAAAAGCGCCAGGAACGCCAGAAAACAGCATTCAAACCGGAGAAAGCACAGCAGGAAAAGCCAGCCGAGGTGATCCCACTGCGGGGCGAGAAGCAGGAAGATTATGCCTTCCCAGATCTCAGTGACCTGATATTCAAGGAGGAAGAGGATGACTGAAGAATTCCAGCGCGGAGTCATTCCCCTGGCGCGTTACCAGGAGCAGCAGCTTCCTGAGTATCAGGACAATCCGCTCATCAGCGCATTGCCTCCGATTCCTGATCTGCAGGAGGTGGTCGGTCTATTGCAGCAGCTTCCCGGTTTCGAGCCGCAGGAGGCGCTTCTGGATGGTCGGCTCAGGGCACATGCGATTGCCCGCCTGTTGCACGGCTTCTTCCAGCCGCTGAGCCATCACTTGGAGCTGGAGAGCAAGATCAGTCTGATGATCCGTCAAGGGTACATCGGTCGGAATCCGGCCAGTGGTGCCTGGTATGCGCACCTGCAGAATGGCTATCGCCGTGTCGAGGAGGAGGATCTGGATGCGGCGGTGTACCAGAGTGTCTCCTCTACGGCCAACAGCCTGTCGCTGTTCGGCTGCTCCGGTTGCGGCAAGACGCGCACGCTGGAGCGGATTCTGGGCATGTACCCCCAAGCCCTCCATCACCCTGATTACAACATCACTCAACTGGTCTATCTGAAGGTCGACTGCCCAATTGACGGTGACTTGGATGAGCTGTGCCTGAGCTTCTTCAACGAAGTAGACAAGATCCTGGGTACCCACTACAGCCGTAGCCACGGACGCAAGAAGCTGGGTACCAAACGTCTGCTGGCATCCATGTGCCAGGTAGCCAATCTGCACGCGCTCGGAGTGCTGATCATCGACGAGGTTCAGAACCTCAACGAGGCACGCTCCGGTGGTGCCGAAAAAATGCACAATTTCTTCGTGTCGCTGGTGAACACCATCGGTGTTCCGATCATTCAGGTCGGCACCCACCGGGCCAGCAAGTTCTTCCAGCGCACGTTCCGGGCTGCTCGGCGGGTCTCCGGGTTGGGCAGCATCCGCTGGGATAGGTTGCCTCGGGACGAGCATTGGAAGCGTCTGTTGAAGCGGCTCTGGAAGTATCAGTGGCTGCGAAATGCGGCGCCGCTGGATGATGAACTGGAGGCTACGATGTACGACCTCACCCAAGGGGTCATGGACATCGTCATCAAGCTGTTCGCGCTGGCGCAGATCCGGGCGATAGTGACAGGTGTCGAGTGCATCAAGCCGCTGTTGCTGCGCAGGGTTTTCGAGGACGAGTTCAAACCGGTCCATCCGATGCTAGCGGCCTTGCGGAGCGGTAGGCCCGAGCTGATCGCCAAATATGACGACCTGCTGATGCCAGAGATCGAGGGACGGTTGCTGACCCTGACTCGCTCTCTGGATAGCGTCCCCCAACCTAAACCGCCGGCCCCTCCGGCTGATGACAAGGCAAAGCGGCTGGCCGCCCTGCTCGAAGGTATGGAAATCCCGAGGGACATTGCCATTCCCATGGCCGATGAATTGTTGGCGGAGAATCCGGACATCCCGCTGGCGGCCCTGATTCACAAGGCCACGGCCTACCTCGCGCAGGACGCTCCCAAGAGGCCCGGCATTTCCAGAGTTAAGCGGACGGAGTGGGGGGGGCTATCCGAGGAGGATCTGCGCCGACGTTATGCCGATGGGCCTGAAAGCGAGGCCTATGACAGATTCAAGCAGGCTGGCCTGATCCTCGACCTGCGGCCTCTGTTGAAGGCAATATGAAATGTACTTCCCCAGGCTCTACCCGGACGAACTGCTTTACAGCGGTATTGCCCGGTGCCGGGTACATCTGGGGATAGGCAACCACAAGACCTTGCTGCACATGCTTTTCGGTGACAGCAAGGTTGCCGCGATTACCGATCTGCCTACACACCTGACTGCGTTGGCGAACAACACGGGCTTGGATGCGGAAGGCATGATCCTGAATCACACGCTGTTCCCGCTCTATGCCCCTTTCATTCCGCCGGAGCGCCGTACCGATCTTTTTCAGGCCATGCTTGCTCCCGACCGGCCGACGATTGGTCTGTCTGGGGCCTCGACGGCCTTGGTCAAGTGGCCCGATTGGCTGCGTTACTGCCCGATCTGCTTTGAAGATATGGCTGCGCGCTACGGTGAACCCTACTGGCGGCGTAGCTGGCAGATTCAAGGGATAGATGCCTGTCCCGAGCATGGCTGTCAGCTCCTGAACTCACCTATCCCGTTCCGTCGAGCGCAACGGCACGAGTTTCATCCAGCCTCTCCACTGTTTCTGCCCCGTGATCTTCGCGTGAGTCCCGTGGGCGAAGAGGCTATCAGACTCGCCAAGGCTGCTATGCAGCTGCTGGCGCTCGAAGAGGTGCAATCGCCTGGTTACGGACGCTGGACCAACCTGTACCGGTACCTGGCTACAGAGTGCGGCGCCAGGCGCGGCCGGCAGGTCAGGGCTGAAGTCATCTGGGAGAAGATCCTGGCATCCCATCGCAGGGATTAGCTTGCTGCGAACGGTCTGCTGACATCCGGGGAGCCTCCGCCCTGGCTGTTGGCGATATTCAGGAAGCATCGCAAGGGATTCAGTGCGCTGCAGCATCTGATCGTCTGGACCAGCCTGCGCCCTGGCCAGCATGCTGGCGAGCTGATCAGCGAGGCGAAGATTCGCCAGGTCGACCCTGCCTCCGACCGGTCAGTGCAGCTGCTCCCCGCTGAATTTGAGCAAAAGCAGCAATACCGAGCCGTTTGGCTGCAAGCACTGGATAACCACGGTGGCGCCAAGGCAGCCAGGCAAAACGGAGGAGAGGCATGTTACGCCTGGCTCTATCGTCATGACCGAAGCTGGCTGATGGCTGCAAATCAGGCCAGACCGCGCCGACAGGGCAACAACAGCCATGTTGACTGGCAAGCGCGGGACAGAAAGCTGGTACGCCTGCTGATCCGAATTGGCAGAGACAGCGAAGAAGACCGGAGCCTTCCGCGCAGGAGTCGCAACTGGTTCCTGCAGCAGCTACCCCATCGGGCATCAGTCGAGCATCATCTCGCTCAACTGCCCCTGTGCCGCACTTTCCTGGATCGCTATGCCGAGTCTGTCGGGGAATATCAGATCCGTCGCCTGACTGCAGCAATGCTGGAGGATGTACAGACTGGCATAACGTCCAGGCGCTGGGAGCTGGAAAAGCGTTGTGGGTTAGAAAAGAGCAAGATGGCACCTCTGACCACTGAGTTCATTCGATTGGTAGGAAGTTGGATTGAATAGGACAGTATTTCGTCAGATCCCGAACGGATCCAGGTTGCTGGCCGTTGGAAATTTTTTCAGGGCCCCGACTTCGGCGGCCGAGTGGCGCTTGGCGGCTCTCTTTGAGCGTAACGGTCAGCTGCAGCTGCAGCGGTTCGCACCGGAGATGTCGTGTGTCTTGGCCGTTGGTCGCGAGTTTCTTGGCGAAGAAGGGGCTCCTTATCGTCCCAGTGGTTTCAAGAAGACGGTGGTGCTTCCTGCAATAGATACCTGGCGGGAACGGCAGTTGGGTGAGTGCCCACGTCTGGCCAGAAGGCTTGCTGCAAATCCTGAGATATCTGGACAGCGATGCTTTGTGTTCGAGGTCGATGGTCTGACCGTCTGGTTGCCGAAATTCGAGCTGGCGCGAAAACTGTTCTTCCACGCTGCCTTCATCGTCCGTGCAGCCTTCGCACCGAATGGCTTGGACATGGTCTTCACGCTCTACAGAGAAGGCGATGTTGTTCATATCCATACGCCCCCGAAGACAGGTGCGCCAAGTCAGCTTCTCAAAATCAAGGGATACAGAGACCATTTCAGTTGGCTGCTGCTGAATCAGGATGTGAAGCGATCCTTCGAGTCAATCTGGCAAAGCCTTAATCAAAGGCAAGAGCGGGTACTGCAAGAGTCGGCGTATGCCAGGTGGCAGTTCGACTTCATGGCACCCCCTTCCCTCGTGGGTACCACCATGGATGTGCGAGGCCCCTTTGATCCGGAAAGCAACGAATTGCTGGTCTGGGAGATCGAAAAGCTTCAGGGGCTCCGGTTTAGCCATCGCGGTGATATTTTTTTCCATCACCCTGCTCTCAAGTTACCTGTCAGGGGAGAGAACACAGGCTGTGTATCCGTGCCATCGGGAGCGAAAGAGTTGGAGGTGGATGCTGACGAAGAGCCGACTGCTGCCAAGGAGCAGAGGTTGATTCATCAGCCCGTTGAGGGAGTCACGTTTGATGCTCAGCTGCACACCAAGATCGCCTACAACGGGGAGCGTGCCAACGGTCATGGCAAGAAGGTCGACGACGAGCAATGCCCGAGCAGAGAAAGCCAACTCTTCGGCGTGGCTGATCCTGTGAGCGAGGGCAGCATAGCGTCAGGAGAATTCCAACAATTGGGTGAGGGAGAGGGTGATGGGGACGAGCATGAACGGCTTGCAGATCGCTTCTCGCTGCTCCGAGAGATTCTTGAACAAATCACCCAAGAGTCTGGAGTTGCGCTGGTAGCACTGGAAGTGAGGCCTCAGCCGCCCGTTCCACGTTGCAGCTACCTCATGATTGAGCACGAAAAATCACGCTGTTATCTGCTGGCAAGGTTCAAGCTGCAAAACGGCGATCAACGCTACCTTCTAGAAATAGATACCTCAGACAACCGGAAGACCATGTCAACGAGGATCATGGGCTTCAAAGCAGGTGTTAAGGCAGGAAAATGCATAGACAGGATCTTAAGGGAGACAGTGAAAAGCTCGTTGCGTTGGCCAGGCACCATGGCGAAGTACTGTGAGCCTTTGCACTCTGCGCATCACCCGAAAGAAAGCTCATCTGGGGCCAACCATGCCCGGGTGTTCGACCGGAAGCAGCGGATACACGCGGCTCTAGGCTGATTGCAGAATACACCGCAGTTCGGCTGCGATACATCTTGTCGCGCACTGCGTGCAGCCTCCCCGAAACTGCCCGGAGCCATGCCAAGGCGATATAGGCCCCTTGGGAGTCGGCAAGACGCATCTGGCCATCGCACTGCGCTATCGGTCGGGCAGTGCGGCATCAAGACCCGCTTCATCACTGCGGCCGACCTTGGTGCTGCAACTGGGCGCGGACCAGCGTAACCGTCCGGGCATCCCGGCTGGCTTGACCCCGCCAAGCTAAGAGATGGTGGCAGTTCGTGGATGCCGTTTCCCGGGTGCACGCGATCCGAGACCACGCGATCAAGCAGGAAAACGAGCACCTGGGCTTGTCTGACTGACCGCAGGCCGGCGACGACAAGGTGGAAAAGTTCGGCGTGTGGCTCTGGCGGCAACGATCCCGCGAAGGGCGGACGGTGCTTGAGCTGTTGAACGTAAGCGTGCGGGCAAACCGTCTTGCGCGACTATGCCGGATGCCACCTATGCGGCAGCAGCTCTGCAATCTCACTCGCCCGCTGCGCCGGCAACCGTGTCAGCACATCCTTGAGATAGGCATACGGATCGTGCCCATTATTACGGGCCGACTGGATCAAACTCATGATCGCAGCAGCGCGCTTGAGCATGCGAACCCGCGCCGAGCATTTGAGAAGGCAACGGGATGAACGCTGGCTGGATAGCCGTGGTTTTCTGGATAAGCAGGCGAAACCATTTGTGGACGAGGTTGGCATTGAGGCTGTAGCCCAAGGCGATGTTTGCGATGGAGGCACCGGGTTCAGAACACTCCTGAATGACCTGAGCCTTGAAAGATTTGCTGTAGGTACGGCGCTGAGGGCGCATGGAAAATCCGCTTGATGGGCCATGGCCTTCGGCGGCGGTGTCGGGAAGGTGTGTTGGCCGGACGGATACTGTTGAACTACGTTGTCTGGGGCAACGGAAGTGTTTCGGCCCGACTCTGGAACGCGATCCGCAGCGACGACTGGGCAATTCCGCACGTTGGCCTGAGCAGCCTCGGGGAAATCGTCGGCTGGGCGCGCCCAGACGAGTTTCCGCCAAGGAACATGCGCACGAGCAAGGGGCTGCGGGCGCTCGGTTATAACGTGAGGATCGGTGTTTGATCTGCGGCTGCCCGGAGCACATGTAGGCTCCCGATTAAACCTTTGCCTAACGCCGGATCGGACCGCCCCAGCACACCCTCTCTGGAAATTTGTGTCACATCAATCGCCCAGCAGATCGCGAGATGTTGATTCTTGACTTTCTGCATGTTAGGCGCCATACCTTGCAAGGTCTTGAAAAAAATCCTCGATTGAGGCTGTACGACGGCGGAAATTGTGGGGGGGCATGGCGGTTTCGTCAAAGTGAAATCGATCGATGGATCAATGATCAGATCCAAGCAGGCAGAAAGAACGAGGTGATACGCACAGATGAGCAGCCGAAGTCAGCGAAACATCCCGTGTTGCCTGGGCGCGCTATCCATAGCCGCAGGCAAACGGAGTGAGCGAGAGTCTTCAATTTTTCTTCTGGAGGTGTGACATGGACATTGATTTCAAGAAGCTGGCTCCCTGGAACTGGTTCAAGAAGGAGCAGGAAGAACAACAGAGCACTGCCTCGCTGCCGGTGCAGCGCAATGACCTGCCGGTAGCGGGTGGGCCCGTCAGTCCCATCCTGCAATTGCACCGCGAGATCGACCGCCTCTTCGACGACACGTTTCGAGGCTTCGGCTTTCCGGCGCTGGCCATGCCACGCTGGCCGTCGGACTGGCCGGGCCTGCTGAAGCCGGCGCTGGACATCCAGGAGACCGACAAGCAGTACAAGATCGCCCTGGAAGTGCCCGGCGTCGAGGAAAAAGACATCCAGATCACGCTCGACAACGACGTGCTGCTGGTTCGCGGTGAAAAGCGTCAGGAGCAGGAAACGAAAGACGGCGGTTTCCACCGGGTGGAGCGCTCCTACGGCAGCTTTCAGCGCGCTCTGAACCTGCCGACCGATGCCAACCAGGACACGATCAAGGCCGCCTTCAAGAACGGCGTGCTCACGATCACGATGGACAAGCGCGAGGCCAGTGCGCCTAAGCAGCAGGGCCGCTCGATCCCGATCAACGGCTGACGCCGATCGGCTTGTTCTCTACAGAAAAACCAAGTGAATGGCGAGGCGCCGTGACCTTCAGCGCCTCGTCAAATCAGTCCTCTCAAGGAGCATGAGCATGGCCAGAAAACAATGCCAGGTCTGCGGCCAGCCCGCCACGGTGCGGGTGGAAGCCAATCTCAATGGTCGTCACAGCACCATGCTGTTGTGTGACGATCACTATCGCCAACTGGCGCGCCAGCAAAAGCGCACCGTCTCGCCGCTGGAGGCTCTGTTTGGCTCGCGCAGCGGTTTGTTCGAAGACTTCCTCGGCAGCGACTTCTTCCGCATCGGTGACGATGCACCGTCCATGGCGGCCGATACCGATGAGGTAGTCGATGCCTCATTCGGCGAACCCGCCCCGGCCGGTACGGGCACCGCGCGCCGGCGCGGCAGTGGGCTGGCCAGCCGTATCAGCGAACAGTCCGAGGCCCTGTTGCAGGAGGCCGCCAAACATGCCGCCGAATTTGGCCGCCCCGAAGTCGATACCGAACACCTGCTGTTGGCGCTCGCCGACAGCGACGTGGTCAAGACCATTCTGGGGCAATTCAAGATCAAGGTCGATGATCTCAAGCGGCAAATCGAATCCGAAGCCAAGCGCGGCGAGAAGCCGTTCGAGGGCGAGATCGGCGTGTCGCCCCGGGTCAAGGACGCGCTCAGCCGTGCTTTCGTGGCCTCCAACGAACTCGGCCACTCTTATGTCGGGCCGGAGCATTTCCTGATTGGGCTGGCCGAGGAAGGCGAAGGTTTGGCGGCCAACCTGCTGCGCCGTTACGGCCTTACGCCGCAAGCGCTGCGCCAGCAGGTAAGCAAGGTGGTCGGCAAAGGGGCCGAGGATGGCCGCGCCGAGACGCCGACCAACACGCCGGAACTCGACAAGTATTCGCGCGACCTCACCAAGATGGCGCGCGAGGGCAAGCTCGATCCGGTCATCGGCCGTGCGCAGGAGATCGAGACCACCATCGAGGTGCTGGCCCGGCGCAAGAAAAACAACCCGGTGTTGATTGGTGAGCCCGGCGTCGGCAAGACCGCCATCGTCGAAGGACTGGCGCAGCGCATGGTCGCCGGTGAAGTGCCCGAGACGCTGCGCGACAAGCGTCTGGTCGAACTCAACATCAACGCCATGGTGGCCGGCGCCAAGTACCGCGGCGAGTTCGAGGAGCGCGTGCAGAAGGTGCTCAAGGAAGTGACCGAGCACCAGGGCGAGATGATTCTCTTCATCGATGAGGTGCACACCATCGTCGGTGCCGGCCAGGGTGGCGGCGAAGGCGGGCTGGACGTGGCCAACGTGTTCAAGCCGATGATGGCGCGCGGCGAACTGAACCTGATCGGCGCCACCACGCTCAACGAGTATCAGAAGTACATCGAGAAGGACGCCGCGCTGGAGCGTCGCTTCCAGCCGGTGATGGTGCCCGAGCCGACGGTAGCGCAGACCATGATGATTTTGCGCGGCCTGCGCGACACCTTCGAGGCGCACCACAAGGTCAGCATCACCGAGGATGCGATCATCGCCGCCGCCGAGTTGTCGGACCGCTACATCACCGTACGCTTTTTGCCTGACAAGGCCATCGACCTGCTCGACCAGGCGGCCGCACGCGTGAAGCTGTCAGCCACGGCCCGCCCGGTGGCGGTGCAAGAGCTGGAGTCCGAACTGCACCAGCTGCGGCGTGAGCAGGACTATATGGCCTCGCGCAAGCAGTACGACAAGGCCGCCGAGCTGGGCAAGCGCATCGAGGCCAAGGAGACTGAACTCAAGCAGCTCGTCGAGGAATGGGAACGCGAGCGCGCCTCGGGCAGCGCCGAAGTCAAGGCCGAGCATGTCGCGCAGATCGTCTCGCGCCTGACCGGCATTCCGGTCAACGAGCTGACGGTGGAAGAACGCGAGAAGCTGCTGCATCTGGAGCAGCGGCTGCACGAGCGCCTGGTGGGCCAGGACGAAGCGGTGCGCGCGGTGGCCGATGCCGTGCGGTTGTCGCGCGCGGGCCTGCGCGAAGGCGACAAGCCGGTGGCGACTTTCCTGTTCCTTGGGCCGACCGGCGTGGGCAAGACCGAGCTCGCCAAGGCGCTGGCCGAGTCCATCTATGGCGATGAAGGTGCGCTGCTGCGCATCGACATGTCCGAGTACGGGGAACGCCATGCCGTGGCACGCCTGGTGGGCGCGCCTCCGGGTTATGTGGGCTATGACGAGGGCGGCCAGCTCACCGAGAAGGTGCGGCGCAAGCCCTACAGCGTGTTGCTGCTCGATGAGATCGAAAAAGCGCACCCCGACGTCTACAACATCCTGCTGCAAGTGTTCGACGACGGTCGCCTCACCGACGGCAAGGGCCGGGTGGTGGATTTCAC
>OKVX01001159.1_pt1 | contig 11457 bp, 8 predicted proteins | sample 1606941 | NCBI WGS metagenome assembly OKVX01 (sample SAMN03281016, study PRJEB24777) | human gut metagenome | isolation source: fecal sample PR161 from 1 month old female Malay infant, caesarean... | reverse complement strand
AAAACCCTGGAGATCGTGGTCGATCATACGATGGACGATATCTGACTTTTGCATACTGGAAGGCGACATATGCCGGCCCGCCAGGACCTCTTATTATTCTGCTAACGCCTGAGCGCATGCCCAGGCGCTTGCCCATGCCCACTGGAAGTTATAGCCGCCGAGCCAGCCGGTCACATCGGTCACTTCGCCGATAAAATAGAGTCCCGGCACATCGCGGGCTTCCATGGTTTTGGAGGAGAGCGCCTGAGTATCCACACCGCCGAGTGTCACTTCGGCTGTCCGGTAACCTTCTGTGCCATTCGGCTGCACCTGCCAGTTCTGTAATTTCTCCGTGATTTCCTGCTGTACGGCTTTGGATAACTGGTTCAGCGCAGTATCCGGCAGGTCACCGGTTGTCTGTAAACACTCCACCAGCCGTTTTGGTAACAGCTTCGCCAGTGCATTACGCAGGCTCAGATTCGGGTGTTTTTCCCGCTGTACGGTGAAAAATTCCGCCAGATCGGTGCTCGGAAGTAAGTTAATGCTCACATACTCACCAGGGTGCCAGTAGCTGGAGATTTGCAGGACCGCAGGGCCGGACAGGCCGCGATGGGTAAATAAGATATTTTCCGCAAACCGGGTGCCATCCTGTGCGGTAACTGTCGCAGGCACTGCCACGCCGGACAGCGTCTGTAAGGCTTCCAGCAGCGGTTTATGCAGCGTGAAAGGCACCAGTGCGGCGCGGGTCGGTAATACCGGCAGACCAAACTGTTCCGCCAGGCGGTAACCCAGCGGAGTCGCCCCCAGCCCCGGCATCGATAATCCGCCGCTGGCCACCACAAGTGAGTGAGCGCTCACAACCTTTCCGTTAACGGTCACACAGAAATCAGCGCCCTGTTTCTGTACCTCCGTCACCTCACTGCGCAGGCGGATAACCACATTCCCCGACTCACACTCCGCCAGCAGAAGATCAACTATCTGTTGTGCGGAATCATCACAGAAAAGCTGGCCGAGGGTTTTCTCATGATAGGCAATCTGATATTTCTGCACCAGGGCAATAAAATCCCACTGCGTATAACGGGCGAGCGCTGACTTACAAAAATGCGGATTTTTGCTCAGATACGCCGCCGGTTCGGTATAAAGGTTGGTAAAATTACAGCGCCCGCCCCCGGACATCAGAATTTTCCGTCCGGCTTTTTTGCCGTTATCCAGCACCAGCACCCGCAGCCCGCGCTGCCCTGCCTGCGCGGCACAGAACAGTCCGGCGGCACCCGCGCCTATTACAATCGCGTCAAACTTTTCCAAAATAGTGTTCTCTGTGTCTTTAAATGTGGAGAAATTCCGATAAATGTCTTAAATTTGTCATGATGATTAAATCAGGCCAAAAATTTATTCTTTTCAGAAAAGGAGCCTAATCCGATGATATACAAGGATTAATAATTCCTTAAGCTGATTTGATGAAGGTATCAAATCAAAAAAAGGCCATATTTCACTTCCCCGGGACGCATTTGTCGCTGATAATGCGCCGCGTTCATGTCCAACAACTGGCTTAACGTCTATGCTACATCTATTTACAGGCCTGGAATTTCACACCGGCCTCTTGTTAGTACTGGCACTGATCTTTGTGCTGTTTTACGAAGCCATCAACGGCTTCCATGATACCGCAAACGCGGTAGCAACTGTTATCTATACCCGTGCAATGCGCGCGCAGCTTGCTGTCGTCATGGCCGGTGTATTTAACTTCCTCGGGGTACTGCTCGGCGGTCTGAGCGTGGCGTATGCGATCGTGCATCTTCTGCCCACGGACTTACTGCTGAATGTCAGTTCGGCCCATGGTCTTGCCATGGTCTTTTCCCTGCTTCTCGCCGCTATCATCTGGAACCTGGGCACCTGGTACTTCGGTATCCCGGCCTCAAGTTCTCATACCCTGATCGGCGCCATTATCGGGATCGGCCTGACCAACGCAATTGTGACCAACAGTTCCGTGGTTGATGCGCTGAATATTCCGAAAATGATCAGCATTTTCCTCTCTCTGATTCTGTCACCGCTGGTCGGCCTGGTGATCGCCGGATTAATGATCTGGTTCCTGCGCCGCTACTGGAGCGGCACGAAGAAACGCCGCCGTATCCACTTAACACCGGCAGAACGTGAGAAAAAAGACGGCAAACGCAAACCGCCATTCTGGACGCGTACCGCCCTTATCCTTTCCGCAGTCGGCGTCAGCTTCTCACACGGCGCAAACGACGGGCAGAAAGGTATCGGTCTGATTATGCTGGTTCTGATTGGTGTCGCCCCTGCCGGCTTTATGGTGAATATGAATTCCAGTGATTACGAAATCGCCCGTACGCGTGATGCCGTGGTCAACCTGGAGCAGTATTACACCACGCATAAGGATGCACTGGCACACGCCATTGAGCTGACCCCGGCACTGAACACGGAGAATACCGTTCTCAATGAACAGTTCCACTGTGACAGCTCCCGTACCGGCATCGTATTAAGACAGGCTCAGGATCTGCTCGGTAATATTCATACCTATGATGATTTATTACCGGAACAGCGCAGCCAGATGCGTCGTCTGCTGATGTGTATTTCGGATACCGCCGCAGAAGTGGCGAAATTACCGGAAACCAAACCGGAAGATGCGCGTTTCCTGAAACGTCTGTCCAATGACCTGCTGAATACCGTTGAGTATGCGCCTATCTGGATCATCATTTCTGTCGCGCTGGCGCTCTCTCTGGGCACCATGTTCGGCTGGAAACGTGTTGCAGTGACTATCGGTGAGAAAATCGGTAAGAAAGGCATGACATACGCCCAGGGCGTGTCTGCGCAGGTTACCGCAGCTGTCTCCATTGGTGTGGCAAGTTATACCGGGATGCCGGTATCCACCACCCAGGTGCTCTCCTCTGCGGTGGCAGGTACGATGATTGTTGACGGTGGTGGTGTTCAGACCAAAACCATCAAAAACATCATGCTGGCCTGGATTCTGACACTGCCGGTGTCCATTATCCTGTCCGGCGCGCTCTACTGGATCTCCCTGCAGATTATCTGACAGCAGGTTGCTATCCTCTGAAACAGAAAAGCCTGACACGTGTGTCAGGCTTTTTTTTGCATCCGGTAACCGGTTACGGCCAGATAATCATCATCAGCAGAGAGGCAATCACAATTCCGCATATCGCACTGATCATGGTGAACTGACGGCGGATACGTTCGCAGCGTAAAATCACTTCAGGGTCATGATGAGTGAGATATTCCCGCTGATTGATATAGCGGATAAGGCGCAGCTGCTTCTGCCACTGGGTGTGGTCAGTAAACGCATTATTGCCGCCGACAGCGTGGTAAAGCAGCGGGTCGCTGTCACGCAGGACGGAGAGTAATGCCCGGGTGGATGAATAAAACCGGATCATGTTAATCAGACAAAGAAAACATAACGCCCAGAACAGTGTAAGTATACTGAACATAATCCACTCCTTAGACTATCTGCGGAGAAGGAACCGGTGATATCAGTGTCTATCACATCATACTGACAGTATTTTATGTATTCAGTATGAACAATGCTGTGAAGTTCCACAAACTCTCACATTCTTTCACGATAATCTTCTGAAAATATCCGTTTTGCCACTCTCAACCTTGTGAGAAGTGCGCAGACTGGTATATCTTATAAATCAGACATTCTCTGCTGCCTGATAAAAGCATTGAGTTGTGATCAGCATTACACTCTTTAATGATATTAAGCAGTTATAGTATTCATAAAGGATAGCGGCGCAAGCCCTGCCAACCCCTTAACCTTTTGAACGGAAGGAGTTTCTTATGGCATATAAACATATTCTGGTCGCAGTCGATCTTTCGCCTGAAAGTGAAGTGTTAGTAAGCAAAGCAGTTTCTATGGCAAAACCTTACAACGCCAAAGTTTCTCTGATCCACGTTGATGTCAATTACTCTGACTTATACACCGGACTTATCGATGTTAACCTGGGTGATATGCAGCAGCGCATTACTGAAGAAACCAGTAATTCACTGAAAAACCTGGCGAAAAATTCCGGTTATGAGATTCAGGAAATGCTCAGCGGCAGCGGTGATCTCGGCCAGGTATTAGTCGATGCCATCAGAAAATATGATATGGACCTGGTTGTCTGCGGACACCACCAGGATTTCTGGAGCAAACTGATGTCTTCCGCCCGTCAGCTGATTAACACCGTTCATGTCGATATGTTAATTGTTCCGCTGCGGGATGATGATAACGCATAATCCTCTGCTGAAAAATTATTCATATAAAATGCCTGCTTATGCAGGCATTTTTTTTGGCTGAAAATGCGGCTGCCGAATCCGTCAAAAAGGCCGTCAACGAATTTTTTTTGTCATATATGAAAAAAACAGCTTGAAAACAGGATATAAACAAGAGATAAATTCAAGTGGTAAATGCAAACACATCTCACATTATTCGAAAAATAAAACAAAAATGTTCGGGATACCTCACAAAGTAACGTAACCCGATATCATTCGTGTCACAGATATGACGTACGCGAAAATATTCCGGAGAACCTGCCCCGGGAGACAAGTGCGGCCTGCATAACTGCTGCATGAATGAGAAGGGCATGACAGACAGGAAATCAACATGAGTAACTTTATCTCTTTGGAAACGTTTCTGGAAAATGTTCAGCGCCGTGACCCGTCACAGCCGGAATTTCTCCAGGCGGTGCGCGAAGTTTTCTCCACGCTATGGCCATTCCTTGAAAAGAATCCGCAGTACCGCGATCAGAACCTGCTCGCCCGCTTTGTTGAGCCGGAGCGCGTAATTCAGTTCCGCGTGACCTGGGTTGACGATCAGGGTCAGGTGCAGGTAAACCGCGCATGGCGTGTGCAGTTCAGCTCCGCTATCGGCCCGTTCAAAGGCGGCATGCGCTTCCATCCGTCCGTAAACCTCTCCATCCTCAAATTCCTCGGCTTTGAGCAGACACTGAAAAATGCCCTGACCACACTGCCGATGGGTGGCGGGAAAGGCGGCTCTGACTTTGATCCGAAAGGCAAAAGCCAGGGCGAAGTGATGCGTTTCTGCCAGGCGCTGATGACCGAGCTGTACCGTCATCTGGGCGCAGATACGGATGTCCCTGCGGGTGATATCGGCGTCGGCGGCCGTGAAGTCGGCTACATGGCGGGGATGATGAAAAAACTGTCCAACAACACCGCCTGTGTGTTTACCGGCAAAGGTCTCTCCTTCGGCGGCAGTCTGATCCGTCCGGAAGCCACCGGTTACGGGCTGGTTTACTTTACTCAGGCCATGCTGGAACGCCACGGGATGAGCTTCGACGGTATGCGTGTTGCGGTTTCCGGCTCCGGTAACGTGGCGCAGTACACTATCGAAAAATGCCTGTCACTGGGTGCAAAAGTGATCACCGCATCTGACTCCTCCGGTACCGTGGTTGACGAAGACGGTTTCACCGCCGAAAAACTGGCGCGTCTGACCGAAATCAAAGACCGTTACGGCCGTGTGGAAGAGTATGCGAAAGAGTTCGGCCTGGTGTATCTGAAAGATCAGACCCCGTGGGCTGTTCCGGTGGATATCGCTCTGCCGTGCGCCACTCAGAATGAGCTGGATCTGGCAGATGCCGAAGTGCTGATCAAAAACGGCGTTAAAGCCGTGGCGGAAGGCGCAAACATGCCGACCACTATCCCGGCAACCGATGCCTTCCTGGCGGCAAATGTCCTGTTTGCACCGGGCAAAGCAGCGAATGCGGGCGGCGTGGCAACATCCGGCCTGGAAATGTCACAGAACTCTGTCCGTCTCGGCTGGAAACGTGAAGTGGTGGATGAGCGTCTGCATCACATCATGCTGGATATCCACAATGCATGCGTTGAGTACGGCAGTGAAGAAAAACAGACCAACTATGTGCAGGGTGCGAATATCGCCGGCTTCGTGAAAGTCGCTGATGCCATGCTGGCGCAGGGTGTGCTGTAAGTCTGTAAACTGTTACTGAAAAACGTCACAGTGTCGAAGGGGGTATAACAAGCGTTACGGAAGTCTCACTTGTTGCCCCTTCGCGAAACGGGAACTGCCCTGTCCCCTTTTCAGATGTTATTCAGTGTTATCCCTCTGCTTTCACGCAGGGATAGATATCAAAACGATGGTTTTTGGTTTCAATCGCCGCAGCCGCTTTCTGCCCGGCTAACGGCTCCGCGTAATCCGGACGTTTCACCACCACACGACGGGTTGCCAGCGCCAGTGCAGGCGCCAGCAGAAGATCCGCATCCTCATCCGCGCCCACCAGCGACTGAAACACCCGCATCTCTTTCTTCACCAGCGCGCTTTTCTGCCGGTGCGGATACATCGGGTCGAGATAGACCACATCCGGCGGCGGTGTGATGTCCGCCAGCGCATCAATCCCGGACGCATGGATAAGGATCATTCTCTCCTGCATCCATCCCCCGATTTCACTGTCCCGGTAGGCCCGCTGTAAGCCATCATCCAGCAGTGCCGCAACGACCGGATGACGCTCAATCATCCGCACATGACAGCCCAGCGATGCCAGCACAAAGGCATCACGCCCGAGACCGGCTGTCGCGTCCACCACTGACGGAAGATAGGATTTCTTAATCCCGGCAGCCTTTGCCACTGCTTCACCGCGTCCGCCGCCGAAACGGCGACGGTGTGCCATCGTTCCCCCGGCAAAATCCACACGGATCCCGCCAAGTTTCGGTTCATCACACTTGCGCAGTTCCAGCCCTTCCGCCGTCAGCACCAGCGCCATCAGCGCGGTATCATCATGCTCCAGGCCCCACCGCGCCGCCAATACATCAAGGGCGCAGCTGTCTGCGCCCTGTTCACACTGTAAACGAATCTTCACGTATTACCCGTTGATTCCGTAGCCTTTTAACATCGCATCCAGTTCCGGCTTACGGCCGCGGAAGCGCTCAAACAGGACCATTGGCTCTTCCGAACCACCCCGGCTGAGAATGTTATCCAGGAAAGACTGACCGGTGACCGGATTGAAGATACCTTCCTCACTGAAGCGGGAGAATGCATCCGCTGCCAGCACATCCGCCCACAGATAACTGTAGTAACCGGCCGCATAACCACCGGCAAAGATATGACTGAACGCATGCGGGAAGCGGTTCCACGGCGCAGCAGGCACCACAGAGACTTTCTCTTTCACAGACAGCAGTGTCGGCATCACCTGAGCGCCGGTTGCCGGGTCATATTCCGCATGCAGACGGAAATCAAACAGCCCGAACTCCAGCTGACGCAGAATAAACATCGCAGACTGATAATTCTTCGCTGCCAGCATATTGTCGAGCAGCGACTGCGGCAGCGGCTCACCGGTTTCATAATGACCGGAGATAAAGGCCAGCGCCTCCGGCTCCCAGCACCAGTTTTCCATAAACTGGCTCGGCAGCTCAACCGCATCCCACGGCACACCATTGATGCCGGAAACATCCGCCACATCAATCTGTGTCAGCATATGATGCAGGCCGTGTCCGAACTCATGGAACAGAGTCAGCACTTCATCATGAGTAAACAGTGCCGGTTTGCCGCCGACCGGTTTATTAAAGTTACAGGTCAGATACGCAACCGGTTTTTGCAGGGAATTATCTTTGTGGCGCATACGGCCGATACAGTCATCCATCCACGCCCCGCCGCGTTTGTGCTCACGGGCATACAGATCCAGATAGAAACTACCGCGTAATTCACCGTTCTTATCAAATAAATCAAAGAAACGGACATCCGGATGCCAGGTTTCCACCCCGAAACGCTCTTTGGCGGTGATCCCGTAGATCCGGCGGATCACTTCAAACAATCCGCTGATCGCTTTTTCTTCCGGGAAGTACGGACGCAGCTGCTCATCACTGACCGAGAACAGATGCTGTTTTTGCTTATCGGCAAAATAGGCCATATCCCACGGCTCGAGTTTATCAACGCCGTAATGTTCTTTGGCAAAGGCGGCCAGCTGAGCCACTTCCTGCTCGCCCTGATGATGGGCGCGCTCCGCCAGGTCATTCAGGAAATCCAGCACCTGCTGCGGGTTTTCCGCCATTTTGGTGGCGAGGGATTTTTCCGCGTAGTTTTTAAAGCCGAGTAACTGTGCCAGCTCATGTCGCAGCGCTAAAATCTCCGCCATCACACTGCTGTTATCCCACTTACCGCCGTTCGGCCCCAGCTCGGAAGCACGGGTGCCGTAGGCTTCGCTCATCTCTTTGCGCAGCTCACGGTTATCGGCGTAAGTCATCACCGGCAGATAGCTCGGCATATCCAGGGTAAACAGCCAGCCCTTCTCACCTTTGGACTCCGCCAGTGCCTGTGCAGCAGCAACCGCACTCTCCGGCAGACCGGCCAGCATGCTTTCATCGGTGATAAGCTTGCTCCAGCCCATGGTTGCATCCAGCACATTATTGCCGAACAGCGAACCCAGCTCAGACAGACGGGCAGAAATCTCGCCGTAGCGTTTTTGTTTCTCCGGTGGCAGACCAATGCCGGATAACTCAAAATCACGCAGTGAATTTTCCACTGACTTGCGCTGTGCCTGAGACAGTGACGCAAACGCCGGGCTGTTTTTCAGTGATTTATAGGCGTTATACAGCCCTTCGTGCTGACCCATCCAGGTACTGAATTCTGACAGCAGCGGCAGGCACTGCTCATAAGCTTCACGCAGTTCAGGACTGTTTTTGACAGAGTTCAGATGACTGACCGGCGACCAGACACGGGATAATTTATCCCCGGCTTCCGCCAGCGGAACACACACATTTTCCCATGTAAAATCAGGTGCATGACTCACCACCTGCTCTACCGTCTGACGATAATTATCCAGCGTTTCTTTCACCGCAGGCACAATACATTCCGGATTGATGGCAGAAAATGCCGGTAACTGATTCTGAGTCGGGATAAGCAAAGGGTTCATCATAAACCATCCTGTTGGCTGCTGGTGCACGTCCGCCGCAGCGCACATACACATGAAAAATGAAAATCGAAACTCTCTATAAGATGGGGACACACTCCGGCAAGTTCAATGATTTTTAGTGTTATTATGCTGATTAAAAATCATTCTCGTAAAAAATCGCACGATACTGATGTATCTCAAAGGAAAAAACGCAAGAGAACTTTTGAATCCCTGCCGGAAAGCGTATACTGTGCAACCTCAAAACGGAAGATCATCGTCCCCGGTGGGGCGGCCGGACTTCAAATCCGGTTGGGGCCGCCAGCGGCCCCGGGCAGGTTCGACTCCTGTGATCTTCCGCCAATCAAGTTCAATATACCTCCACAAAGCTCAAGTAATCCCTTATAATACCTAATATTAATACACTCACCAGTCTCCTGATGTCAACCAAGGTCAACCTACATCAATAGGTTTTTGGGGGCATATCAGGGGGCACTAAAAATTCACCCCAAAATGAGGTGCCCCCAATGACATTAACCGCCCGTCAGGTAGAGACTGCAAAGCCTAAAGAGAAGTCATATAAACTCTTTGATGGTGGCGGTTTATACCTTGAAGTTACCGCTAAAGGCTCACGCTACTGGAGAATGAAGTATCGCTTTGGTGGTAAAGAAAAAAGATTAGCTTTTGGTGTTTTTCCTACCGTGACACTTGCTGAAGCACGTGAAATGAGAAACCAAGCAAAAAAGGTACTCGCTGCTGGTGGAGATCCGGGAGAAGTCAAAAAAGAAGAGAAGGCGATTCAAAAGCTCAGTACAGGAAATACTTTTGAAGCCATTGCCCGTGAATGGCATAAATCGAAAGCCGATCGCTGGTCACTGCGTTATCGAGACGAAATCATTGATACCTTTGAAAAGGATATCTTTCCTTATATTGGTAAACGCCCAATAGCGGAAATCAAGCCGTTAGAGCTGCTGGAAACGCTGCGTAGGATGGAGAAGCGCGGTGCCTTAGAGAAGATGCGTAAAGTCCGTCAGCGCTGCGGAGAGGTTTACCGATACGCGATTATCACGGGCAGAGCTGAATATAATCCCGCCCCAGATCTGGCAACAGCGCTTACTCCACCGAAGAAACAACATTTTCCATTCTTAACCGCTGAAGAGTTACCTTATTTTCTGAAGGATTTAGCTGGGTATACAGGCAGTATAATCACCAAAACGGCGACTAAAATTATTTTGCTGACAGCGGTACGGACACAAGAACTCCGTTTTGCTCGTTGGCAGGATATCGATTTAGAAAAAGGGATTTGGGAAATTCCGGCTGAAGTGATGAAGATGAAGCGACCGCATGTTGTGCCATTATCAAAACAGGTGATCGAGCTGTTTAACTCACTCAAACCACTATCAGGGCATTATGAGCTTGTCTTTATAGGTCGTAATGACCACAGAAAGCCGATCAGTAAGGAAAGCGTAAATCAGGTTATTGAGTTGTTGGGATATAAAGGTCGACTAACAGGGCACGGCTTCCGCCACACGATGAGTACGATTTTGCATGAGAAAGGATATAACTCGGCATGGATTGAGACTCAGCTTGCACATATCGATAAGAATGCGATCCGTGGCACGTATAATCATGCTCAGTATATGGATGGACGCAGAGAATTGATGCAGTGGTATTCAGACTACATGGATGAGTTGGAGAGCAGTTTGGATAATGTTGTTAATGTGAATTTTAAGTAACATTTAATAGCCATCTTTACGCCTGAACGTAAGGATGGCTGCTGTATATTTTATTTTTTTATATTATAAAATATGTGACGTATCTAAGTGTCCACTTCCCCTAAAATGGAACAGCTATAATTAGATTTTCTGCCCTGAAAACAGCAGAGGTCATGATGAGATATTCTTCACGTTTACTCATAGACGGTTATAGCACCATCATCGACTGCGCTATCAAGTAATGGACTAATCCCTCTTCTGCTATCCCCAAGAATTTTTACCATTTTCGTAGCTCTAGTAATGGCTACATACATTTTGTTGTGAGAAGTATAATTATTAAAAACTTTACTCGTGTTACTAATCGAACGATCTTCCCTTGGTAGACGTCCTTTATCTACACCAACAAGGATTACAGCATCAAATTCAAGACCACCAACGTAATCTACCATAGCAATAATAAAATCATTTTTGTTTTTAGCTTCTTCGATGACACTAATATCACCACGTTCAAGCAAACAACTAACTGTTTTATTCGATTGACTAAACTCTTCTTTAGCTTCTTCGAATAGTAATCTGTCAAAATATATAATCACTATTTTATGCTTCAAGCAGCCTAATTCATCATGAGTACCATTGGCTATTGATATAGCTTTTTGGTGTATAGATACAGTTGACTCATCATATAGAATATATTCTGGTTGAAACTCTTTTATATCATATTGAACACCAGAAGCATGTGCTAATGGATCGATAAAGTTAGTAAATAGTGCAGTTCCTGAACTAGTAATTATCGATGCTAGTCTGGTTATATTAGCAGAGCATCTGAATACAGCAGTAAGATCTGTTTTCTTCTCTGATTTTATATGGTCTTCAATATTTAAGTAATCTAAAACCGAATC
>OKVX01001157.1_pt1 | contig 11471 bp, 8 predicted proteins | sample 1606941 | NCBI WGS metagenome assembly OKVX01 (sample SAMN03281016, study PRJEB24777) | human gut metagenome | isolation source: fecal sample PR161 from 1 month old female Malay infant, caesarean... | reverse complement strand
TCATCAATTTTCGATTCTGCGGACGTATCTCCCCACTATAATGTGTCACCTCTTGATTGCGAATCAAACGCTCCACTAGGCCAGCAATATGAACATACAAAATAGCCTTTTTGCTATTGGTCAGGGTAAATTTTGCGTGCCGTTCAAAACGCTCGATCACTTCATCGATATAAGCGATAACACGTTTCACATCCAAAATTGTTACTGCCGAAATCAACCGTTCAATGGACAGATTACGTACCAAATTATTATTGATCGTCTTTCTGATTTCCTCGTCTTTAATTTCAGCAAAAATTTTATCGATGATTTCCTGTCCATTACCCGAAATCAAATCTTCTAAAGCAACATAGGGAATTCCAGGTACACCTGGATCGGCTGTTCCGACAATTCCTTGGACTTCATATAGTTTGAATAAGGAATTATCTTGTCCGTATTTTTTTAAATAGTGATAATCCACAGCCTCCACCTGAAAACCCGTTTCCTCTGGAATACTTGATTGTAAAAATTCTTTTAGCTGCTGTGCCGCACCTAGTCCCGTCTGGCAAACGGTAACGATCATCAGCTCTTTTTCCTTTAACGGATAGGTCATTTTATAGTCAAACGGCATGCTAGTAGAGATTTTTTCAGCGATTATTTCCAGATCTGTCTTTTTCTTCAGCATTTCTCCCACAAATAAAGCTTGCTGCGTCGTCACATTATTCATAATCAATAATGGCCCAGATAATTGCTCCAAGCTGTCTGCCAAAAACATCAGCGAACCCATATCCACTAATATGACTAGCCCTTTTGAACAATCATTACTTTTAATATAATGATTCATATACTCCTTCACCTTTTCCAAGGAAACATTAAAGGGCATATCAAAGGCATCAAACAGGTGCTCATCCATAAAACGATTGACCACATCCGCAATACTGCTGGCGGTAGAAAAACCGTGTGCTAAAATAACTCCACGAATTTCTGGTTTTTTTACCTCTAAGTCTAGTCCTTTTAAATAGAAGGTCAGCAGGACTTTTTCAGAATCCGTTAGCGTTACATCTAATTTTGATTCGACTAATTCTAACAGTGCGTTTAAAAGCTTGGATTCCATCAAAAGATTGATGGAAATAAATTCTTTGATCTCCTCTAGCTGCTTCTGGCTCAACTTGGGCACATCTAAAATAAAGCTACTTCTTTTATACAAATAGCTGGTCAACGCAACAATTGAATTGCCTCGCATTTTGATAAAAAAACTAGATTCTAGGAAATTCACTAATTCCTTTATCGTATTTCTAAGCAGCTTCAGCGTATTCCTTTCTTCATTGTCCTCATAGACCAGCATTTCAACAACCGTCGTCGCTTCTCTTGATAATTGTTGAACCAAGTAGTCTTCCGTCACTTCTTCTGCTTGATATTGTTGAAACAGCTTCTCAAATACCTTGAATATGCCATTAATCATGAGACTTTCAACCGTATCGGTATGAATAAAATCGGTGATCTTACTATCCGGTGAAATTAACAGATCGCTATCCTCAATATTGTCAATTTCCTTTAAGGATAAGAAGCGAGACATCAAACTTTCTTCCAGAGACTCTGCACTGATCATTACTTGCGCTTGATTCGTTTGGCGGCCATAAGCGCCAGCACAAATGATCTTGATCAAATTTTTAAGTTCTCCAACATTGTCTCGATAATTCAGAGACATCAGACGATTCAAGACCCAAGGTGTCACGACAATTTCTTTGTTAAATTTGATACTCTCCTGAATCAAAAAGGTATAGATGTACTCTGAGATTTCTTGATTTGTTCGCTCCTGCAGTGAAGGAATATTGATGGTGATCGGAATTCTTCGGACAAAGGTTCGTAAAAAATTATCTTGAATATCCTCCGTCGTGGCAAAAATCAATCGTACCTTGGATTTACGGAGTTTATTGTTTTCTCCCATGCGAGAAAACGTTTGGTTATCAATAAAGGTGAACAGCTTTTCCTGACTTTCAGGTGATAGCCGATGACACTCATCTAAAAATAGGACACCTTGATCTGCGGATTCAAGCAAACCGATCTGATTTTCTTCCGCACCTGTAAATGCTCCTTTTTTATAACCAAATAGAATACTGCTCAATAATTCTTCGTTATGATAATATTGCGCACAGTTCAATTCTAAATACGGTGCATCCTGCTCGACTAAGCCTTGTTCGACACAAAATTCATAGGTTTTTCGCGCTAGCAGGCTTTTCCCAACTCCAGTATCACCATGAAACATGATGGGCAGCCCGGTGCCTGGGTAGTATACAGATGCCTTGATTTGATCGATCACCATTTGTAGGCTAGAATAAGCGCCGATTACAGATGAAAAAACCTCGCTATTTTTACTATCATTACTACGTTTTTCCTCTAACAACTGTGTAAAACTATCATAGACAGTCAAATTAGGCTCAAAAAATCTTTGTTCAAAAACTGCTTTATGATAAAACAAGGCTGGACGGCTTTTCACTTTGATCGCCACGCCCTCTTTAACAAACTCATTCAAGTACTGGCTGGTCGTGTTGCGTTGAATACCGATTATTTCAGAAATTCCTTCAGCAGTTAATTGGTCAGCTGCTGCAATTTTATCCACCATTTCTGTATTGGTGTGTAGCAGCTCCAATACTTTTTTCTTTGACATCTAAACACATCCTAACATTTGTTAATGGACATATATGTTCTCTAAATTTAGTATAATCAATAATTATCGACACTTCTATGTAAAATCTATTTTGTGTCGAAACTAGTGCAAAAAGGAGCAGCTCTCAACTGATCGAGGCCGCTCCAACTATTCTATTCTGGTTGTTTCCCGATATATGCTAATATGCCGCCATCCACATACAGAATATGCCCGTTGACAAAGTCAGAAGCTTGTGAAGCAAGAAAGACCGCTGGACCTGCTAAATCTTCAGTTTCTCCCCAACGTGCCGCGGGTGTTTTTGACACGATGAATTGATCGAAGGGGTGACGAGAACCGTCAGCTTGACGTTCTCTCAAAGGAGCCGTTTGTGGTGTTGCAATATAACCAGGTCCGATTCCATTACATTGAATATTTGCTTCACCAAACTCTGAACAAATGTTTTTTGTCAGCATTTTCAATCCACCTTTTGCTGCTGCATAACCTGCAACAGTTTCCCGACCCAACTCACTCATCATTGAACAAATATTGATAATTTTCCCGTGGCCTTTTTTAATCATTGATGGTAAAACAGCTTTTGACACAATAAATGGCGCATTCAAATCTACGTCCACTACTTGACGGAAATCCTGGGCAGACATCTCCAACATTGGAATTCGTTTGATTATTCCTGCATTATTTACCAAGATATCAATAACACCAACTTCTGCTTCAATCTGTTTCACCATTGCAACAACAGCTTCCTCATTGGTCACATCACACACGTACCCATGAGCAGTAATTCCCTCAGCTTTATAATTTTCGATTCCTTTATCCACCGACTCTTGATCTAAATTATTAAAAACAATTGTTGCACCTGCTGCTGCCAACGATTTTGCGATTTCAAAGCCAATACCATAAACAGCACCTGTTACTAAAGCAATTTTTCCATCTAAACGAAACATATCCATATTGAAATCCATTTTATTCCCTCATTTCTTTTTCTATTTCAATTCTTCCATTGCAACCATATCCATATCTGTATAAGTGATATTCTCGCCACACATCGCCCAAATAAATGAATAATTGCTGGTGCCAACACCTGAATGAATCGACCAGCTTGGTGAAATGACTGCTTGCTCCTTATCTACAACTAAATGCTTTGTTTCATTAGATTTACCCATCATATGGAAAACACGAGTATCTTCATTTGCATAATCAAAATAAACATAGGCCTCCATCCGGCGTTCATGCGTATGACAAGGCATCGTATTCCAGGCACTGCCAGGCTCTAATATCGTATAGCCCATTTGTAATTGACAACTTTCACAAACATTTGGATGAATATACTGATAGATCTTCCGCTCATTCAATGTATTTCCATCACCAGTTTCCATTGGTTGAATCTGATCGATACTAATCTTTACATTAGGATATTTTTTATGGGCTGGTACACAACTAATATAAAACTTTGCCGGTTGCTCAGGGTCATCAGAAGAGAAGATTACTTGCTTGGTTTCTTTTCCAATATAGTAACCATCCTGTTTTTTCATCGTTTCCTTTTTCCCATCAATTTCTATTGTTCCTGTTCCACCAATATTAATCACGCCTAATTCACGACGTTCTAAAAAGTAGTCAACTCCCAACTCAGAAGTTAGAACAATCTCTAATGCTTCAGTCGTTGGTGTGACACCACCAAAAATCATTCGATCATTGTGAGTATAGGTTAAAGTAACTTCACCAGGCACAAAAATTTTCTCAACTAGAAATTCTTGACGCAATTCTTCTGTCGAATAATGCTTGATATCCTCCGGACTATGAGTATATCGTGTTTCAATATTTTGCATTCTCATAACACTCCTTTTTTATCGTTCACTTATAATTAAGCAAATTCTGTGCCATGATCTGTCGAACTACTCTAAAGCCACTAACAGTGCACATGCCATGAGCTTCTGAGGAAATACTATTCGACACTTATTCCGTTCTGTTTTTATCGTGATCATTTGCTCTTCGATACCACAGGTATAGAATATATCAACCATGCTGAAAGGAATTTCAACCTCTTTTTTGTCAAAATTATGGATGACAACTAACGCTTTCCCTTCATTAAAACGAAGAACAATTTGACACCCCTTCGGTTCTCGATAAGAAAGAATTTCATCGCGATAAATTTTCGTTTTTCCATGTTTGATTAAACTTTTAGATTGCTCATAAAAGCCTCGACAATCGTTGATTACCTCCCATTGAATCGGAGTTAAATCATTAATATCTCCAGATAAACACATTCTTCCTAAAAAAGTACTAATCATTGAGTAATACAGTCGTTGCACTGAATCCTGTTTTCTGATGACCGCCCAAATCAAACTCTGGCGAGGGAGCATAAGATGATGCAAGTTTGCCGCAATAATGGGTATACAAGTAGCTTCATGAGCATCAGAAAAGCTAGAAAGATCCGTCAACTGCATCATCGAGTATTCCAAACGATGACCACCTGAGGAACAATTTTCAATGACTAAACTTGGTAATTGTTTATGAATCTCTCGAATAAAATTTTGGCTGGCTTCTAATTGCTGTCGATTTTCTTCCCCAAAAGAATCAGTACCATCGAAACCAATACCAAAATTCTCATTGTAATCAATTTTTAAATAGCCAATATCATGTTCCTTGAGAAAATCAATAACCTTTTCTTGCAAATAGCTTTTCACCCACGGATCGCGCATATTCCAAAAACGTCTGCTACCCGCAGTTAGAGGAAATCCATCTTTTGCTAGTAAATGATCAAAAAATTCGCTTGCGGTGGACTCACTACCAACCGTTTCAATTTCAAACCAAATGCCAGGAACCATATTGTTTTTCTTAATTTCTTCAATGACTGCTTTTAGACCGTTGGGAAACTGTTCGTGGTTAAATTGCCAATCTCCATGACTTTTTTCCCAGCCATGTAGGTTTGCATACCAGCCTGCATCGATAACATAATATTGGATATTCTTACCTTTTAATGAATCCAAATTTTCCAAAACTGACGCTTCTGTAGGTCTACCCCAAGATGTACAAAATTCATTAAATTGCACAGCAAGTTCGGTCTCACTAGGATGTCTATTCTCTCTTAAAGGTTCTTCTAATGCTTCTGTTAACCGTTGAGACGCTAGTTCTTCATTCCCCCGCGTGACTGTAATATAAGCTTTAGGCGAAGTAAATGATGTATCTGGAAGAACTTCCTTGACCCAGTGCCCATAATCTCGATCCGCTAGTCCTCCAGAAAGGCATAAATCTTCATCCAAACGATATGCTTCGATCTGCCATGAACCAGGATGAGCAAGACTTACTGACCAAGTTACATCCTTATTCTGATCATGAGCGGCCACGTAAGGAAACCAACCTCTCACTGGCATTGAACCAACCTGTCCGTACTTTTCAAGCCCCACTCCCGATGGTTTCCAAGAAGGCTCCAGTTGTAATTCTTCGATCAGCTGCGTTGTTTTACGTCCTTCAGAACTCCACTTGCTCTGATAACGAGTGAGACTCAAATTTCCAATTGGATTGCACTCATAAAAAGGGCTTAAATTGCTTAATGAGAAACTCGCCAGCATCTCTAACCTTTGAAGCTCGTTTGTATGGTTTTCAAAAGAGACAAAAGTTTCTAAAAAGGCTGAACCTATCTTCCAATTAACATGGTGAACATAATGATTCCCTCGCTCATCAAACAAGTAGGTCTGGATTTTCATTTCGTCATCTGTCGAAAGAACCGTTTGATCAAAAAATCGCAGCTTTTTAACCGTTTGGCTGTTGCGCATGGTGCTTCCTGTACAAAATCCTTTGGGATAATCATCCCCTACAAGTTTCACTTGAATCAGTGAATCATATTTTTTCTTCTTAGGTAAAACAATCAATTCTCGGAGCGTTTTTGGTACAAGTAGCCATTCTACCGATTCAGGTGATTGATAATATTCAATCACCATATCTCCTAGCGTAAATGCACTAATTCGTTTCATCGCATTGTTCCTCCCTTCATTTAATTAACTAAGCAAGTTTTATTCCAGAATGTGTCGAAAAAAGAGCTATTTTAAAGAATACTCTTCAAAATAGCTCTTTCTACTAAACGATTCCGATTACCGCACTGATCGCAACAACCACTACATAAACCAAAATCAATTTAATCGCAGAAATATTTTTCTTTCGCAATAAATAATAGCCAAGAAGAACCAAACAGATCGGTAGGATACTTGGAAATATACCATCTAATATTTCTTGGAAATTCACTTCATTCATTTTGGATTTGTAGGTCAATTTCAGATTAAAGTTAACGAATTGCGCAGTGACAGCACCCATTACAGTCAATCCTAAAACGGCCATAGCGGTTTGAAGCTTGTCCATCTTATCTCCTAGCAGTGATTGAAAAGCTTCCTGACCTAGCTTTAGCCCTTGATAAAAAGTAAAACGGGTAACAAATAATTGTAAGGTAAAAACGGTCATCACAGCAAAGATTGCTCCTAATGGACTTCCCCCCGCAGACAAGCCAATAGCTACGCTAAATACAATTGGATACAGTGTAGCCTGAAACAAGGAGTCACCAATTCCGGCAACAGGTCCCATCATCCCTACCTTCAGATTTTCAATCATTTCGTCTGAAATATCTGCGCCATTTGCCTTCTCAATTTCCATCGATGCCACGATCCCGTTAATTAATCCGCCCAAGTACGGATGCGTATTAAAAAAGGTCGTATGGCGTTTTACACCCTCTACTTGCTTTTGCTGATCGTCTTTATACAATTCTTTGAATAGCGGGATCATGCTCATGGCAAAGCCAGGCGCTTCTAACCGCTCGAAACCAAAAACCCCTAAACAATATTTAAACCATGTCCACCACGTTTTATCTAATGCCTTTTTCGAAACCTGTCTTTTCGGGTTAGATTCCTGGCTAAAAGAGTTTTCCATCATAATACGGCCTCCTCATCATTCAAGTCATCAACAGCAATTTGCTGGTTATCGTTGCTTCCATTATTGTCTGATAGCATATAGAAAATTACAGCTAGGCATCCTGCTACGACAGCAACCGTCACCATATTCATTTTTGCTGAAATCATAATGATTCCAAGTAAAAAGAAGGCAAACATTTTTTTGTCCTTCACCGTGTTTGACAACAGAATCGCAATCCCGACCGCTGGTAGAACACCACCTAGTACAGACATAATATGAAGAATAATATCTGGGATACCGTTCAAGAAATTCTGAGCAAATGTTGCCCCCAATAGAACCGTTACTAAAGTAATTCCAAAACGCATCGTAAAGGATGTCAGCAGCGGTCCGAAAATATACACGCGCTTCATACCTTCAATATTCCCTTTGTCCAATTGACGATCCGCCATTGCATTAAACACGGACATAAAGGTCTCATAGGCTGTAAACAAAGCCGCACCCAGAACGCCAATTGTCGTCGCAAGTGTTACGGCGACTGTCGTATCTGCTCCTGCGATCATTGCTAAGGCGATCGAAGGATAGGACACAAACGACATATCTGCTGCAGCAACTCCCCCAGCAACCACATTTCCTAAATACATCGCCTGAATAGCCGCACCTATAGCCACCCCTGTTCCCAAATCACCAAGAATTAACCCCACAATCGTTCCTCCGACAATTGGTCGAGCCAGCATATCTGAAAGAGCCAGTCCTAAAGGCTGGGGATTTTCTATACTTCCTAACCAGCAAGCGATACCAATCAGAATCGCTTGAAAAATCGAAACATCCATTTTTCCTCCTCCTTCCTAAAAATCAGCCCCTGCATCATTGGGTGTTAATTGGAATGTCAATTTCATTTGTTGTGCTTTTAAATAATTTGCATCTTTGATTTCCTGCTCATTAAAATAGATATTGTTGTACATTTTCTTCGTGTCTGGACGATTGCTTACATTGCCAATGATTACCTCATCGCCAAAATCAATGCCTGCTTTTTTCAATTCTGAAAGAAAAGAGATTGATTTTGCAATCAAATAATATTTTTTCCCACTGGCAGCCGCTTCGGGAATTTTTTTCTTCGCTTGTTCGACCGTAAAAATAAAAACATTTTTCCCCATTTTTTTCCCTGCATCTTTAAAAACAGACTTAATAAAATTATCTTGTCCAAGTTGATCATCAACGACTAAAATAATGCCATCTCCTGGCCGGACCTTAGACCAATACAAAACTACTTGTCCATGGATCAAACGATCATCGACTCTTACCAAAGTAAAACTCATCTTTTCCCCCTCCTAAAGCTCTTGTTCATCCTCTTCTGATACCGACGGCTCAAACAATGCCACTGAATGGACCTGTTCATTCACCGTTTCTCTAACAAATCCATCAAAATCATCATAATTTTCTTGTGCCAATGCGAAAGCTAACAAGGTCGGCAAATTCATCCCTGAAATCAGCTTGATACTTTTATCTTCGGAAGTTAACTGATAGGCCTGTAAAAAAGGTGTCGCATTGACTAGATCTGTTAATATCAAAATATCTTCATACTCACTCTTTAATTTCGTTAACAGCTGACTCAATTTATTTTCAAACGGGACAATACCCTCTTCAGTTAGTGCCAGCGCGTGAATATTTTCTCGCTTTCCAGCGATCATCTCGCAGGATTGTTTCATCCCCTGTGCCATCAATCCATGACTGACTAAAATAATTCCTACCATCTCATAAACTCCTTAACTTAAAAAAATGCTTACACGTCATCTGAACAAAGCCCATCTTCTACCAAAAACTTCATTGTTGTCATTCCTTCGAACTGCAAAATGTTACTGTCCTCTACCTCAACAATCACAGGCTTTTTAAAATCGACCCCTTCAAAATTTAAACGAATGCTTTTATCAATCCTTAGAAACGCCTCCTTCGAATCCACATCAATCGTGACATTTTTTAACGACAACATCGCTTTCTCACCGTTTCCTTTAAACAAGGAGGTATGTCTAATACCGGTGATAGAGACGTTTTCTAATGTCAAATCTCTTAAAGGCCGATTATTTTGGTTCATTTCTTCTTTTCCCTGATCATAAACAAACAGTCGATCGGCATCCTTAATCATACAGTTTTCCAGTTTGATTTCCCGTGCATCCTTCCGAATGATATCCGGTCGAATCGCATAATATTTAAAGATTGCATGCGTGTGATAGGTGTTTTCAGACAAATGCGGGTATCTTCCTGGACCGCTAAAGATACAGTGTTTGAAGAGCAGTTTTTCTCCTCCAATCCGCATACCGTTACACGCGGTATTTAAGTAGCAATGTTCGACGGTCATATTTCGAATATCATATCCGGCGAAACAATCATCACCACATTCTAAGCGACAATCAGAAATGCTTATTTCTTCTGAATGATGCAAATTGAAGCCATCATGACCGCCTTTGATCGCGACATTATTGATTACGACATTCTGACAGCCGTCTATCGTGTGACTCCAGTTGGCGCTGTTTTCAAAACAGTACCCTTCCAAATGTACACCGTTCACTTTTGACAGAATTATTCCCATTGGTCCGCGGAATTTTTCTTCTCCATTGGCATCAAAGGTATCCTGTCCGTTGATAACAGAACCGTGTTCACCGATAATACGGATATTTTCTGCCTCATAGGCAGTAATTAGAGCATAAAAATAATAGTCTGGCAGGTTCCACAGCTTTTTGTAGTAAGAGTCCTTCAAATACTGAATGGTCGAAGGAACCTTAAAGTCACAATAATCCTTTAAATCTTTACTGCCCAATAAGATTGCACCTGTTTTTAAGCGTAATGTGATATTCGAATATAATCTCAAAGAACCAATCACGTATATTCCGGCGGGAATAATAACTTCTCCACCACCTACTTTTCGACAGGCATCGATACATTGCTGCAGCTCTTTTGTTTGAATCTTTTGGGTATCAGAGTATGCTCCAAAATCTGTTACTAAGAATTTTTCTCTTTTCTGTTCCATTGGTCAGCTCCTCAAAAAAACTTTAAAAAGCGCAAATTTTATCACCGCGGTTTCAATCATTTATATTAAGTTTGCGCTTTCAATTCTATTCTATTAGCAATAGAATTGAAATATAACTGACGGAACTATATAATAAGTGTCAGAATGTTACCTATAGGAGGATGTCGAGGAATGTTATACAAAATCGATCTAAACAAGCCAATTTTTTTCTTATGGGGCGGACTATTTACCAACAATGACAAGCAACTATGGAGACATAAACAGACGGAGCATTCGGAAAATTTTGAAGCGATTATTCCTGTAAACAATGACCTAAAAATCTTAATCAACGGAAAAGAAGTCCTTATTAAAGAGAATGAATTTTTTCTAATCCCTCCAAAAGCCAAGATAAAGTCAGCTGCAACAATCGATTATGCCCTTAATTTCTATTGGTTTCATTTCCTCGCCTCTTACAATATAATCCCTGACGAGGATAAGCAATTAGAAAAAGGCATTCAAGAAATCGCCTCCTTGCAACCAGCAACTGTATTAAATAACTTTGTGATTTTACCGCAACGTTTTCCGCTAAATCAGCCAGAAAAAATCCTTGTTATGATGAATCAATTATTGAATAATCAAAATCTTTATCATTATACTCAAAGGAGCAATGACTATTTCCTAACGCTCTTATTGATTTACATTTGCGACGATTACCTGAGACAGCTTTCTAAAAATTCTCAGAACAGAGTTAAGAAAACAGCTTTAATCGCTGAATGGATTCGAACAAATATTTCAACAGAGATAAATTTGATTACAATTGCCACTCAGTTTGAGTTGAATCCCAATTACCTAAGCAGAGTATTCAAAAAGGAACAAGGTTTGGGCGTAAAAGAGTATATTTTAACGATTAAACTCGATTACGCTAAACGACTC
>OKVX01001151.1_pt1 | contig 11494 bp, 9 predicted proteins | sample 1606941 | NCBI WGS metagenome assembly OKVX01 (sample SAMN03281016, study PRJEB24777) | human gut metagenome | isolation source: fecal sample PR161 from 1 month old female Malay infant, caesarean... | reverse complement strand
ATTTTTGGAGACCAAGTAGGTATTGTTCATCATCGAATCACTACGTTCTTCGTGATTCTCAACAATTTCGGCTTATTTCCGAAGGAGTTGCTTTTGTTCAGCTGATTAGCGTTTGTTGCGTTACTGATTTTCGGTATCCTTGAAGCAACGAAAAACGATAAAAAATAACCGTTCATAAGCTTGACAGGCCGAACGGTTAAACAGTAATAAAAACTTAACTCAGTAAGCCACCAGTTCTTATAACTGGTGTTGGTATAAAAGGAGAGGTATGTACCCGCATACCTCTCTTTTTCATTTTCATAATAGCATAATTCTATTATAAATGGAAGCGCTCATAACTTTCCTTGAGCTTTTTATGAGTGAAATAGTTTTTGCCAAAAGCTTTTTTTAGCTGTTGGCTCTTCTTTTGGCGTTTCTGTTGCTTGAGGATATTTTTCTGTAACGTCAATCACAGGTTCATCGACTGCATGTTTTTCAGCTAACAGTAAGCCGAGAGAGTCAGGGTTGTTCTCCACAAAATTGTTAACAATCTTAAAGTTTGCGCCATGCTGATTTAATAATTTAATATAGGTACTTTGCAAGTCAGAAGAGATTTCGCCATTTAAAAGTACTGTAACTTCAGGATGCTTCGCTAATTCTTCTAATAAATGTTTTTGGTTCTGTGCATCTTTCATTTCAGCGACGGTCATGGAGAGACGGCAGCGTTCACGAAATGTGCCCATATATTTGTGTTGTTCTTCAGGATTAACGAGGGGCGTACCGTACATTCCTTTATCCAGACGTTGTTGTAAGTCATCATTCGCCATTCAGTAACACTCCTTTCCTAACATTTCCCTCCATTATAGCATATCTTAGATAAGTCGTTGGTCAGTCGGCTTGAGAAGAAGTTTTTAATAAAGGAAAAAAAGTGGTTGCATTTGTGATGGTTTTCTCATACACTGTAACTAAGAATGAGAATCATTCTCAATTAAATAAAAATGGAGTTTTCTCATGAAAAAGATTGGTTTGTTTGTTCTACTATTACTTTTCAGCTTATTGTCATTAGTGATAGGGGTGAAGGACATTGCACTTTCTCAATTGTTTCAATTAGATGCGCAGCAACAATTTGTTTTATTTACCACCCGTGTTCCCCGCACGTTGAGTTTAATCATTGCTGGTAGTACGATGAGTATTTCTGGATTGATTATGCAGCAACTCACACAAAATAAATTTGTCGCTCCTAGTGTCGCTGGAACAACCGATAGTGCAAGGTTGGGTATTTTAGTCGCAATGTTATTTTTCCCAACAGCTCCGTTTCTCTATCGAACGGCAATTGCTTTTATTTTTGCGCTAAGCGGGACCTTATTATTCTTAGCGCTCATTCGATTATTACCAAGTAAGAATCAAGTGATGGTCCCTTTGGTGGGCGTGATGTTTGGTAACATTCTAGGCTCAATTGCCACATTTTTTGCCTATCAATACCAATTGGTTCAAAATATGTCTGCTTGGTTACAAGGAAATTTTTCCACAGTTATGAAAGGGAATTATGAATGGTTATTCTTAATGATTCCTTTGTGGTTTGTTATTTATTTATTTGCTTATCATTTCACTGTCGTTGGTATGGGTGAAGCATTTGCAAATAGTCTTGGCGTCCATTACCAGCGAATTCAGTTTTTAGGTTTGACGCTGGTTGCTTTAGCAAGTGCCATCGTTTTATTGATGGTGGGGAATATTCCGTTTTTAGGGGTTGTGATTCCTAATCTCGTGTCTTTACGTTATGGCGATCATATGAAAAATACCTTGTGGTTAACTGGGATTTGCGGGAGTTTGTTCTTGTTAATCTGTGATATTTTAGCACGAGTATTGATTGCCCCCTATGAAATTCCTGTCAGCGTGGTTGTCGGAACATTAGGGAGCATTTTGTTCATTTTATTATTACTAAGGGGGCGCAAACAATGAAACGGCCTTTAAAAAAATGGCTTTCATTACTTTTGCTTTTAGCTGCCGTAGTAATTGTGAGCCTTTGTTATTTAACTTATAACACGTATGGCAATTGGTCCTTTGCTTTGGCGTTACGAGGCAAAAAGTTATTGGCTTTTATTTTTGTTGGAATCGCTGCGGCTTTTTCAACTATTAGTTTTCAAACGGTCACGCAAAATCATTTCCTAACGCCAAACATTTTAGGGATGGATTCCTTGTATGTCTCTGTGCAGACGGTGTTATTTTTTCTTTTAGGAGGCGCACAAGCGTTAGGTCAAGTAAGTCTTGGGTCGTTTTTGATGAACGTCTTTTTAATGGTGTTTTTAAGTACTAGTTTATCGTATTTTCTATTACGCAAAAATCAATCCGATTTATTTTTATTATTGATGATTGGCATGATCTTAGGTACTTTTTTCAGTAGTATTAGTACGTTTTTACAAGTGATTATGGATCCTAACGAATACGACTTACTCCAAGGAAAGTTGTTTGCCAGTTTTGGTAACGTCAATAGTCAGTATCTCGTTTTCGTTGGTGTGGCGGTACTCATGATTTGTGGGATACTTTGGCGGGAAAGTTACCGTTTAGACGTTTTACATTTAGGGAACCATCAAGCCCAGAATTTGGGGATTGCTGTGAATCAGTTTCAATTAGTGTTGTTGTGTTTGATCAGTAGTCTGGTCGGCTTATCAACAGCATTAGTGGGACCGATTACATTTTTAGGTTTTATCGTGGCCAATATGAGTTATCAATTCATGAAAACCTATCGCCACCGAGAACTGTTTGTGGCAGGGAGTTTAATAGCAGTCTTTTTACTGGTGTTCGGTCAATTGATGGTTGAACAGGTCTTTCATCTGAATACCCCGCTAAGTGTGGTGATTCAATTTGTTGGGGGCGTTTATTTTATATGGAAAATTATTGCAGAAAGGAAGCAACGCACATGATCCAGATGAGTGATGTATCAAAAAAATATGGCGATAAATTTGTCGTTTCAGACATTGATCTACCTATTTCTGAAGGCAAATTAACTGCCTTTATTGGACCAAATGGCGCTGGGAAAAGCACGCTGCTAGCCATGATGAGTCGTTTAATTCCCAAAGATACCGGGGAAATTTATCTGGACAAGCAAGAAGTAAAAACCTGGAAGCAATCGGCTTTTTCACAAAAAATTGCCCTTTTAAAACAAGCCAATGGTGTACAACTTAAATTAACTGTGCGAGAACTAGTCAATTTTGGCCGCTTTCCTTATTCCAAAGGTCGCTTAAAAAGCGCTGACCATGAAAAAGTAACAGAAGCACTGGAACAATTGGGCTTAACTGAAATGGCGGAAGAATACATTGATACCCTTTCTGGAGGGCAATTACAACGGGCGTATATTGCCATGATTTTAGCCCAAGATACCGATTATATTTTATTGGATGAGCCCTTAAATAACCTCGACATGAATTATGCGGTTCAAATGATGCAGATTCTTAAACGCTTAGTGGATGAACTAGGAAAAACAATTCTGATTGTTCTACATGATATTAATTTTGCCGCAAGCTATGCAGATGAAATTGTCGCCATGAAAGGCGGCAAGCTCTATGCGCATGGCGCAACAGAGGAAGTTATTCAAACAAGTATTTTAAATGATCTTTATGAAATGAATATCCGGATTTGTGAAATTGAAGGAAAACGCTTTTGTCTTTATCACTAAATCGGGCAATTTAAAAATAACGTTTTTGGAGGAAAAGAATGAAAAAGAAATTTTTAGCAATGATGGCAGTTTCAATGATGGGACTGTTGATGTTAAGTGCTTGTCAAACAAATAAAAAAACAGCAGATTCTGCAACAACAGAAACAACAGCTAAAACGGAAGTCACAGTCAAAGACACCAATGGTCAATTAACCGTTCCCAAAAATCCTCAGAAAGTCGTTGTTTTTGACAATGGTTCCTTGGATACAATGGACGCACTAGGTGTCGGTGACCGCGTGGTAGGTGCGCCAACCAAAAATATCCCTGCGTATTTGAAAAAATACCAAAAAGTTGAATCAGCAGGCGGTATTAAAGAACCAGATTTAGAAAAAATCAATCAACTAAAACCAGACTTGATTATTATTTCTGGTCGTCAACAAGATTATCAAGAACAATTAAAAGCCATTGCGCCAACCATTTACTTAGCTGTAGATGCCAAAAATCCTTGGGAATCAACGAAACAAAATATCGAAACGTTAGGCACTATTTTTGATAAAGAAGAGGTAGCCAAAGAAAAAATAACTGGCTTAGAAAAAGAAATTGCTGACGTAAAAAAACAAGCAGAAGCTAGCGCGAATAATGCGCTTGTTGTGTTAGTTAACGAAGGACAACTTTCCGCTTACGGAAAAGGCTCTCGTTTCGGTTTAATTCATGATACATTTGGCTTCAAAGCAGCAGACGATAAGATTGAAGCTTCCACTCATGGGCAAAGTGTTTCTTACGAATATGTTTTAGAAAAAAATCCTGGGATTCTCTTTGTGGTAGATCGCACCAAAGCAATTGGTGGCGACGATTCAAAAGATAACGTCGCTGCAAACGAATTGATTCAAAAAACCGATGCTGGTAAAAATGATAAAGTCATTATGCTTCAACCAGATGTTTGGTATCTAAGTGGTGGTGGATTAGAATCAATGCATTTGATGATAGAAGACGTTAAAAAAGGATTAGAGTAAAATTGTCTTAGAAAAGAGGAATTGAAACCTCTTTTCTTTTTTTGATGAAAAACAAAAAAGTTTTAAATTAAAAATGTGGTTGACGGCCTCGAAAATGTTTGCTAAACTATCCGTAAATCAGTATGATTGATGAAATAAATAAAAGAACAAAATGTGATGAGAAGGAAAGTACTTTTTAAAATAGCTTGCAGAGAGCCTCGTTTGGTGAGAAGAGGTAGTGACGTTAAAGGGGAAAATGGCCTTTGAACAGGTTGGTTGAAGCCGTTTGCTTAAACCAATTCAGGTGCGCCTGTTATAGCGCTACAGTATGATTGTACTGGAAACGAGCGGATCTTTTTTAGCGAAGAGATCAACAAAGGTGGTACCGCGATTGCATAAGCATTCGTCCTTTTTAGGACGAATGCTTTTTTTATTTGTTTAAAAAATATGAGGGGGCAACAACATGAAATTGGGGAAAAAAGTAGTAGGTTTGATTGCAACAGGGTTTCTTTTAGCCGCATGTGGCGGAACCAAAGAAGCGGCAGAGAAAGTAGATTCGGGAAATTTAGCAGCTGAACAAAAAATCAGTATTAGTTCACCTGCACCAATCTCAACATTGGATACAACACAAACAACAGATAAAAATACCTTTACAATGGCACAACATTTATTTGAAGGCCTGTATCGGTTTGATGATGATAGTGCCACGGTGCCAGCTCTAGCTAAAGATGTCAAGATTAGTGACGATGGGCGCAAGTACCACTTTACCTTGCGGGAGGGGATTAAGTGGAGCAACGGCGAGCCAATCACGGCCCAAGATTTTGTTTATTCTTGGAAAAAACTGGTGACACCAGCGACGATTGGACCGAATGCCTATTTACTAGACAGTGTTAAAAATAGTTTTGAAATACGCAACGGTGAAAAGTCAGTCGATGAATTAGGGATTTCAGCCCCTAATGACAAAGAATTCATTGTTGAATTAAAACAGGCCCAACCTTCCTTCTTAGCAGTCGTTTCGATTGCTTGGTTAGCGCCACAAAATCAAAAATTTGTCGAAGCGCAAGGCAAAGATTACGCCTTGGATAGTGAACATTTACTTTATAGCGGGCCATTTACGCTAGCCAATTGGGATGCGACTTCAGATACTTGGACATTGAAAAAAAATCCAGAATACTATGATGCGGATCAAGTGAAACTGGAAGAAGTTGCGGTAAGCACAATCAAAGAAGATAATACTGGGATTAACTTATATCAAGCGAATGAACTAGACTTAGTTCGCATTAACGGACAATATGTTCAACAATATCAAGATGATCCAGGCTATGTCAGTCATCCAGATGTGGCCAACTACTTCTTAGATTTCAACAAAAAAGAAGGAACGCCATTAGCGAATGTTCATTTACGAAAAGCGATTGGCCAAGCAATTGATAAAGAAGCCTTAACACAAAGTGTCTTAAACGATGGGTCAAAACCCCTCAACGGATTGATTCCAAGTAAACTTTATGCGAATCCAGAAACAGATGAAGATTTCCGAGCTTACAGTGGTGAATATTTGAAAAATGACGTCAAAAAAGCCCAAGCTGAATGGACGAAAGCCCAAGCAGATGTCGGTAAAAAAGTGAAACTTTCCTTGCTGGCGGCAGATACAGATCAAGGAAAACGAATTGCTGAATATGTTCAAAGTCAGTTGCAAGAAAATCTGCCAGGTTTAGAAATTACCATTTCATCGCAACCAAGTAATAATGTGAACCAATCGCGACGTGAAAAAAATTATGAGTTGTCTCTTTCAGGATGGATTGCCGGCAGTAGTGAATTAGACTCTTACTTTAACTTATATGCAGGAGAATCAAGTTACAATTATGGCAATTATCATAATGCCAAATACGACCAACTGGTAGAAGATGCACGAACGATTAATGCCAATAATCCAGAGAAACAGTTTGCAGAATACAAAGAAGCGGAAGACATCTTGTTGAACCAAGAGGCTGCCCAAGTACCGCTGTATCAAAGTGCCTCAAATTATCTAATCAATCCTAAATTGAAAGGCATTAGTTATCACTTGTATGGGGATTATTTCCACTTGCGCAATGCTTATTTAACAGAATGATTCAGGAAGAAGGAGTAAAAAATGGAAAAATTAGTCGAACGATTTTTAACTTACGTGAAAGTTAACACTCGTTCAGATGCCAACAGTCAAACCACACCGACGACGGTCGGTCAAGTGGTTTTAGCCAAAATGATTGAAACAGAACTTCATGAATTAGGCTTGGCCGATGTGCATTATAACGAACAAAACGGATTTTTAACGGCACGGTTGCCTGGTAACCAACCTGCAGCGAAGAGTATTGGGTTGATTGCACATCTGGATACGGCGGATTTTTCAGCAGAAAATATTCGTCCCCAAGTCATCACTAATTATGATGGCCAAGATGTCCTCTTGAATCAAGAACAAGGCATCGTTTTATCGGTTGCTGAATTTCCCAATTTAAAAGAATATCAAGGGGAAACGTTGATTACTACAGACGGAACCACACTTTTAGGAGCAGATGACAAAGCGGGAATTGTCGAGATATTAGCTGCTGTTGAGTATTTTTTGGCACATCCAGAAGTAGCGCGGGGGGATGTTTGGCTCGCCTTCGGTCCAGATGAAGAGATTGGACGCGGGGCCGATCAATTTGATGCGCCGAACTTCCCAGTCGCTTTTGCGTATACGATTGACAGTGGCCGCGTGGGGCATTTCGAGTATGAAACGTTTAACGCTGCTCAAGCTGTGATAACAATTGAGGGAACCAGTGTCCATCCGGGAACGGCCTATGGTTCGTTAGTAAATGCCATTAAATTAGGCGAACAACTTGATCAATCACTACCGCAAAAGGAAGTGCCAGAACAAACACGTGGAAATGAAGGATTTTATTTACTCAATAAATTTACAGGAAGTATTGAAAAAGCAGAACTTGTCTATATCATTCGGGATCATGATCAAGAAAACTTTCAAGCGAGAAAGCAATTTTTGGAAAAACAAGTCCAACGTTTAAATGCGCTGGCGGATAAACCCAGACTAACAATTACTTTCCAAGACCAATACTATAATATGAAGGAAATCATCGAAAAAGATTGGACTCCTGTAGAATTGGCCGTCCAAGCAATGGAAAGTTGTGACATTGAACCAATCATCACACCATTTCGTGGCGGGACAGATGGTTCTAAGATTTCTTTCATGGGCATTCCCACGCCTAATCTATTTACAGGTGGCGAGAATTTTCATGGGCAATATGAATTCATTACCGTTGAATCAATGGCCAAAGCTGTTCAGACGATCATTGCCATCATTCGCTTAAACGCTAATTAAAGAAACACGCAAGGGAAATGCCGATTTTCCTTGCGTGTTTCGCTGTTTTTCGGTAAAGTATGTAGAAAAGTAGGGAGTTTTGCTCATGAATTATCCATTGATTTTTGCAGAAAACCAACGAATCGAAACCGAATGCTTGATTTTAAGGCCCGTCACATTAGCCGATGCAGAGGATATGTACGAATATGCTTCAGATGAGGAAACGGTCCGCTATGTGTTTTTGAAAAACCAAACAATCGCTGAAACAAGACAAAACATTGCTAAATTTTTTATGGGGGAACCTTTAGGAAAATATGGGATTGAAGTGAAAGAAACGGGCAAAATGATTGGCACGATTGATTTGCGGGTCAATGAAACCAATAATATTGGAGAATTAGGCTATGTCTTGAACCGTGCCTTTTGGGGCAATGGCTACATGCCTGAAGCCGCGACGGCGTTAGTTGAACTGGGTTTTGCAAAAATGAAACTCATGAGAATCTTTGCTTTACATGATCAAGACAATCCAGCTTCTGGTCGTGTCATGGAGAAAATTGGTTTTACCTACGAAGGAACACTACCCAATGCTCGAATTAGTAAAGGGAAAATTGTCACAGATGTTTATCGTGGGATGACACTGGAAACATGGCAAAATCGACAAAAATAGAAGCGGAAGACAAGTTAAGAGAGGAATTAGAGAAATGTTGATGTTTACAGAAAAAGAATTCGCAGCCTTTGAAGTTGCTGGATTAGATGAACGAATGGCGGTTATCCGTGCGCAAATTCAACCTATTTTTCAAGAATTAGACACGTATTTTGCCGAACAACTAGCGCCTGAACTAGGAACGGAGTTGTTTGTCCATATTGCGCAACATCGCCGTCGCACCGTGTATCCACCAGAAAATACTTGGTCAGCACTTAGTCCGAATAAGCGCGGGTATAAAATGCAGCCGCATTTTCAATTAGGCATTTGGGGCGACTATGTGTTTATGTGGTTGTCATTCATTGATAATCCTAAAAATGAAAAGCAGATTGCGCAAGCCTTTTTAGAGAATCAGCAATTATTCCAAGCATTACCAGAAGATACGTATGTTTCCTTGGATCATACGGTTCCTCAAATTACTCCGCTGATGGAAACGGATTTAGAAAAAGCCTTAACTCGTTTTAGAGATGTAAAAAAAGGTGAGTTTGAAATTGGGCGCATCATTCCCAAAGATAGTGACTTGTGGCAAAACCCTGAAAAAGCACGAGCTTATATGTTGGCAACCTATCAACAACTCCTGCCATTGTATCAATTAGCTGTTGCCCAATAAGAGAAACAGACAGTTATTTTGTGTTTTAGTGTTATTTTATCGAATTATCCAATCGTCAAAAATGAGAAAAGCTCACAATGTTAGTTTTAATTACTAACATTGTGAGCTTTTCTGTAGTTTTTTTGAAAAAAATTAAGGGATGACTGGCTGATTTCTATGGAAAAGTACGTTTTGATAGCCTTTTTTGCTTAAATAACAAGAGTAGCAACCCTTGTTTAATAAGGGATTTTCGCGAATAGATGTTGTCAAATGAAAAAAATGATGTTTTGAACAAAGAGATCTTTGCTATTATAAAGGTATGAAAAAGGTTGTTTACGCATTCTTTGTATAGAAGAATGTGAATGAGTTAAAAGGAGGTTTTTAAATGAAAAAAAATCGTTATTTAATAATTGCGTGTTTACTATTTTCCCCTAGTTTTTTTATAAATGTTGAAGCGTCTGATGGTGGTTCTAGTTCGGTGGGGATTGAATTTTACCAAAATCCGAGAACACCCGCTCCTAAAGATGCCCCACCGAAAACAGATGCGCCAGCTGCTGATCCCAAGGAACCAGCTGGTCCTCCGCAAGGAGATCAACGAAGTGGTGGTTCGACACAGACCACCACAACTGGCTCGCAGCTCCCTCGTACAGGGAGCAAGAGTCAGGCAAATCTTAGCATTCTCGGCTTAGCCTTAATCGGCTTGGCGGGAATGGTACATAGAAAGAAGGGACGACATGAAGCAAACTAAGTGGCAACGATTAGCAACCATTGGCTTGTGTAGTTCTTTAGTGATTAACGCTTTTTCTGGCGTGACCGCAGTTGCGGAAACCATCACGATTGAAAGTAGTCCGACAGTAGCAAGTAGCGCTAAGGAAGCAACATCAGCAAGTAGCGCAACGCCAGAAAGTACGGAAAGCAGTCAAGAAACGACTGAAACGAGTCGGGAAGAAGTGACACAGGAAACAGTGGAACAAGAAGATACAACGGAAATAGCTCAAGAAGAAAATCTGCTGGAACCATCTGGTATTCAAGCGAAAATTATGCCTAGAGCATTTGTCTGGGCAGCTACAGGAACCACGAATAGAACCACGGTTCGTCTTAACGATGTAGTTGATTATCGAATGAAACTGGAAAATATTACAACAGATGATACAAATTCAGATATTGTTGGTCCGATTCGAATTGAATCAAAATTGGCAGCTGGAATGACTAGACCAACGTCAGTTATTATCAAAGTTGGCCCCGAGGAACAAAATGTAGTTATAGGAGAAGGCTCTCATAATGCCAATAGTGGTGGCGAATATTTTGTTTGGACAGAGTCGACTAGGACGGTCACTGCATTTATCAATCGTCTACACGGGCGAACTTCTGGAAATACTGGGTATATCAAAACATTGTATTTTCAGACAAGAATTACTTCGGGTACACACAACGAAAAAAAATATATCGATTCCACGATTCGATTTAATGGATTTGGCGCAGTGAATAGACGAAATGAAATGACGTATGTGGATAGATTTTCTGGTAACTTAGGTTTGAAAGGGAATTTAAAATTTTACGATGAGGATGGAGTGGCTAGTAAGGAACAAATGAGTCTTTCCATAAACCCAGTATTATTTAAATCAACCAATTCGAGAGTAGAAGGGACGCTGTTAAGATATCCTTTAACTATGACAAATGCTGGTAGTGGGCTTTATAGGTTTGATACAGGACTAAAAAATATAGGTACTAGTAACGGGGGTTCGTGGTTTTTCTTTAGTAACGATATTGCGATTAATTTTGCTACAGCTACCACCAATAGAATTGATAAAATTGTGTTAGCACCACCTAAAGCAACACTTCCAGACAGCCGAACAGGTGTGATGACTTCCAGAGCGTACACATCAACAACTTATACGAGAAGTAACTATGATATTTCAACATATAACTTTACTAAAGCGACTGGTAAGACATGGCGTATAACGAATCGTAGTTCTAATAGCGGAGTAAGCACCAATATTATGTTTAGTGACAATCTTGTAGGAACAACAGGACAGTTCAATAAAGGGAATTCTGGTGCTACTATTAATTATTATATTTATTACAAAAAGCTTTATGAGAATTTTGTTAATAGTAACGGACAAAAAATTACACCACCATCAGGATTCACACAAGGAAAGCGAACGGTTATTAATAGTGAAGCGTACACTTTTAAACAAAGTGGCACCTTGCCAGATACCTATCAAGCAGACGGCAAAACCTATAAGTTCAAAGG
>OKVX01001142.1_pt1 | contig 11555 bp, 15 predicted proteins | sample 1606941 | NCBI WGS metagenome assembly OKVX01 (sample SAMN03281016, study PRJEB24777) | human gut metagenome | isolation source: fecal sample PR161 from 1 month old female Malay infant, caesarean... | reverse complement strand
ATTTCAATATATCTATCATCAGCACATCTATTATTAATAAATGCCGATATAATACTGTCATTAATATTAATATTTTTTTCATTCCTATATATTAAATTGTTATTAAAAGTATTAATCTTAATCGATTTTATACCATACATTTTAGGCATTATCCAATCGCCTTTTTTTGCATCTCCAATATGTATAATTTCCTTAGGGTTAATGTTATTTACTTCAAGAATATGTTCAAATAATTTCCCAGTCGCTTTCAAATAACCACTTTCAGATGAAATATATATTTTACTATAATCCTTATATCCACATTTATTTAAAATTGATTCAATAAACTTTTTAGGAAGATACATATCCGATATAATTATTATTTCTTTACCTTTATAAAGAGCATAATCATATATTTTTTTCATTTCTATATTTTGCATTAAAAATTCTTCTTCTATATTCAATTCAATTTCCATCAAATTTAAAGCTACTGAATCATCTAAATTTATTTCTTTATAAATATCTTCTAGTAAAATATCCTCCTTATCACTATTACTTCTAGCAATAGATTCTGCTTCAATACGAAGTTTTTTAAATTCACAAATTTTATTTTTATTTTTTAAATTATATTTTTTTTCTACCAACTCAAATATATCAATTGGCTTTATTGTATTTCTTTTAAGCAACGTATCAAATATATCAAATGATATAATTTTATAATTATCTATTAAATCTTTTATCTTGTTATAATCATTCATAATATATATTAATCCCTCATTTTCCTTCAATATTAATACTAAACTAGATAATTATTTAAATAGTACTTCAAATTCCTCTATCACACGCTTTATATTAAACTTATCTCTAACAATATTATCTGCTCTTTTTATCATCAATTCACTTTTATCAGTATCATTTATTAATACCTCACTTGTAACAGCTACTTCTTCAATAGCATCCATCCCTACTAACATTCCATTTTCATTATTGCTAATCAAATTAGGAATTGCATCAACTTCAGTAGCTATAATAGGCTTTCTAGCTACCATATATTCAGGTAATACTAATCCAAAGCCTTCCCATCTTGACAAGAGCATAGCTTGATCAAATAATTCAATATATTCCATTGGTTCATCAACCCATCCTGTAATCAAAACACTATTTTCTAAATTACTTCCCTTAATAATTTCTTTAACTTTATCTTTCAATTCACCATCGCCTACCATAACAAAAAAAGCATTTGGACATTTAGACTTTATTTTTTTTGCTGCCTCTATAAAAGTATCCGGTGCTTTTTGTTCCGTAAGTCTTCCTACAGTACCTATAATATAAGCATCCTCTGGTATCCCTAATTCTTCTCTTGTCAAAGTGAATTTCTTCTTTTTTTCTTCGTATTCATCAATATCAATTCCATTGTATATGACCTTTATTTTCTCTGACTTACATACTTTATTCTCAATAGCACAATCCTTTTCAAAATCTGAAATAGCTATTATTAAAGTACATAAAGGGGCTAATAATTTTTCTATATAAAGATAAATTTTCTTTTTAATAGAACTACAATTCATATTAAAAGCCCATCCATGTGGATTATACAAACTTCTGTTTTTAAATCCTAAATTAGCTATTCTTCCTATAGCTCCTGCTTTGCTGCTATGCAAGTATACAACATCAGGATTATATTTTTTTATTATTTTTCTAATATGCACTATTGCAGATAAGTCCGATTTTAAATTTATTTCTCTTTTCATATCTACATATTCAAAGGCATAAACAAAGTTCTCATATTTTTTCCTATCATAATCTAAAGAGCAAACAAGTATATTATCATATTTTGATAAATCCATATTCTTAAGAAACATATTAATATATCTTTCTACGCCTCCAGGTGATTGAACAATATGCATAATTTTTTTTTTCATATATCTTTTTTCTCCATTCTTAACATGCATCTTCATCCCCAAACAAAACAAAGAATGTCTTAAAAATCAACTTTAAATCCACTAAAATACTTCTATCCTTTACATATTTGCAGTCAAGTTCCATCCATTCTTCAAATCCAATGGAACTTCTTCCTGAAACTTGCCAGTAACAAGTAAGTCCTGGTTTTACTTCAAGTCTTTTAAGCATCCATGGTTCAAATTTAATCACTTCTTTTGGAAGTGATGGTCTTGGCCCTACAAGACTCATTTCTCCTTTGAGCACGTTAAAAAGCTGTGGCAGTTCATCAATGCTTGTTTTTCTAATGAATTTTCCAACCCTAGTTATTCTAGGATCTTTTTTCATTTTAAACATGGGACCGCTCATTTCATTGTCTTTCTGAAGCTTGTCCTTTAATTTTTCTGCATTGACCACCATAGATCTAAATTTGTACATATGAAATTTTTTTCCCCTAAAACCGACTCTTTCCTGCTTGAAAATAACTGGTCCCTTAGAATCCAATTTTATTATAAGAGCTATAATCAAAAGTATTGGTAGTAATATTATGATACTTGAAAAGGATAGAAAAAAATCAATTCCTCTTTTAGCAATATCATAACCAGTTCGTTTGTTTTCGTTTTCTTCTTCTTTCCTTAAAGCATCTTCAAAATCAATTTGCTCCAATATTATCCCCCCAGTAGCCCGTGTAAAATAGTTATTAATTTAACAATCCTATGTATTAATTTTGTAATAATTACTTTTTTTTTAAGTTTTAATTAAGATTTATTAAATTATTCTTTATATTTCTTAATAAAATTATACCACAGAACTTCAATTTTGTTAATAAAAGTTAATAATTATTACATTTTTTAATATTTAATATAATTTTTTCTATGTTTTCATCATTTTATCTATATGTAATTGTTATCTTTTAAAAATTGAAAACAAGAAGTTCTTTTTTTTGATTAAATCACCACTAAATTTAACATTTTCATTATTAATTAATAAAGTTGAGCTTTCTTCAAATTTATTCAAATTATCACAATCAATTAACTTTAACGCATCTTTAACATCCATTCCCCTTGAAGATGATGCATTATGAGCATCTGAACCTATAAAATTGTAAACTCCATTTTTCAACAACAATTTAGCTGTTTTCTCTACTTCACTTCCAAATTTCCCTTCAATGCTCCCACTGTTAAGCTGAAATAAGTATCCCTCTCCAATGAATCTATTTATTAATTCTGGAGTCTGAATAATGTACTTATATCTTTCAATGTGTGCAATTATAGGAGTTATTCCTTTAACCTGAAGTTCATAAAGATAATCAAAAATACTACTTTCAAAATTTCTCATATCAAATTCTATAAGCATATATCTTGAATCATTTAGAGTTCCAATATTTCCATTAATATAATCATTTACTATATTTTCAGTAAAATAAACTTCTTGACCGCTATATACCTTTATCCCTATTTGTTCTTCTTTTAATATTTCATTGATTTCTCTTACATATCCCTTAACTTCATCAATCTTTGATTCACCATACTCAAGAAGATAATGTGGAGTAGCAAAAACCTTTTGTATCCCTGATTTTTCAGCTATTTTAAGCATATCAATAGTCATTTCCATGCTTCTAGATCCATCATCTATTCCTGGTATTATATGCGAATGTATGTCTATCATTATTATTCCCCCTTATATAGCTAATAAAAGCCAATATCTCTAAAAAATTAAAGGTATTGGCTTTTATAAAATTTACTGATATTAATTTTTCTTTTTATGTTCTCCATCAGTTCCATAATAGTAATAGTATTTACCTTTAGTATTTTCTACTGCATGTAATACACATCCTAAAATATTAGCCCCAACCTTTTCTAAAGAATTTTTCGCTTCCAAAACAATCTCCCTCTTTGTTCTTTCTGCTCTTGTAACAAGTATTGTTCCATCAACTTTTGTTGAAAGAATCTGTGCATCAGTAACTGCCCCAAGTGGTGCACTATCAAGTATTATTACATCGTATTCTTCTTTTAGAGTTTCTATTAACTTAGTCATTGCTGATGATGACAACATTTCAGATGGGTTTGGAGGTATTTTACCTGATGTTAATATATCTAAATGTTCATTACGATTCTGAATTACATTATTTAGTTCTGATTTTCCTATCAGTACTTCTGATAATCCACATAAATTAGATACTTTAAAATTTTTATGTACGGAAGGTTTTCTAAGATCACAGTCAACTATAATAACCCTCTTTTCATTTTGTGCAAATGCCAATGCCAAATTTCCTGACACAGTCGACTTCCCCTCTGCCGCTTCTGCACTTGTAACAACTATTGTTTGTATTTTCTTATCAAATGATGAATACTGTATATTGGTCCTTAGTGTTCTATAAGCTTCTGATACTACAGACTTGGGCTTTCTCTCCATAACAAAACCCATATGTTTCTGATTATCAACTGCTTTTTCTAATTTACTTTTAAAAAACATTATATTACTCCCTTTTTTTCCTATTCAAAATTAAGTTCGTTAGGAATAACCCCTATTGCTGGTAAATCAAGTATATTTTCAATTTGTTCCTTTGTTTTAAATGTGTTATCCATAAATTCAATTAAAAAGCTTAACCCTACGCTTATCATTAATCCTAATAAAAATGCTATGGCAATATTCATTTTCTTATTTGGACTTACTGCATTTTCTGGAATTCTCACACTTTCTATTATTTTAACATTACCATTTGGTATCAATTCAGTTGAATACTCTATAAACTTATCAGTAACTGATTCTACTATTTTTTGTGAAACAACTGGATCAACATTAATATAACTTATTTCTAAAATCTGAGTATCTGCTCTTGGAGTTACTGTAAGATTCTTTAATACATCTTCTGGATCCAAATCTAAATTATCCTGTTCAATAGCTTGTCCTACCAAATCCTTAGTTTGAATCACTTCTGCATATGTCTTTAATAATTTCTGATACATTTGCACATCATTATTATTGTAAGACTGATCCTGAGTTGTAGTATTTTCTTTACCTATAAAAAGCTTTGTTCCAGCTTGATATTTTGGCGCAATAAGAAAAAAACTTACTACAGCTGATATTAATGTAGCTACCAAAGTTACTGAAAATATCATCTTCCATCTCTTTGTTAAAACATCTACAATGTCTTCGATTCTTATAATTTCCTCATTCATTCTTCAAATTCTCCATTTTATTATCTTTTTATGTATTTATTTATATATTGTACCATTAAAATCTAATTATGTTAAGTATTTATATATATTTTATCAATTAATTATTCATTTTAAATTTTTTTAATCTATAATTCTAAATAAAGTTAAATTTAACTTTATTTACTTTAGTTTAATATTTAAATTTATATTATAATATATTTTTTCATAAAATTAAGTTAGATATCTATTTAAAAACAGATATCTAACTTTAAATTTATTCTAAATTAGAATTTAGAACTATATTATTTTCAATTCCTCTTAAATATTTAATAAAATCATCTCTTATTTCTGGTTTTCTAAGGGCATATTCTACTGTAGCTTCTAAGAAGCCAAGTTTATCTCCAACATCATATCTTTTTCCTTCAAAATTATATGCATACATTGCTTCTTCTTTAATAAGCTCTAACAGTGCATCTGTGAGTTGGATTTCATTTCCCTTTCCTGGCTTTGTATTATCGAGTATATCGAATATTTTCGGTGTAACTATATACCTTCCAAGTATAGCCGTGTTCGATGGTGCTTCATCAACAGATGGCTTTTCCACTAATCCTTTTACTTTACAAACCCTATCTTCAATAAGTATTCCATCGACTATTCCATATTTAGATACATTTTCTTTATCAACAGTCTGAACCCCTAAAATACTAGTTTTATACTCATCATAACATTCTATAAGTTGCTTTAAACAAGGCTTTTCATCATTGTATACTATGTCGTCTCCAAGTAAAATAGCAAAAGGTTCATTACCTACAAATGTCTTCGCACATCTTATTGCATGACCTAATCCTCTTGGTTCTTTTTGTCTTATATAGTGTATATCAACCATATCCGATATATCCTGAACCAATTCTAAAAGTTCATTCTTATTATTTTTCTCTAGTTCCATTTCAAGTTCAACAGATTTATCAAAGTGGTCTTCTATACATTTTTTATTTCTACCTGTTATAATTAGTATTTCTTCAATACCAGATGCAACTGCTTCTTCAATTATATATTGAATTGTTGGCTTATCAACTATAGGAAGCATTTCTTTAGGCTGAGCTTTTGTTGCTGGTAAAAATCTTGTTCCAAGACCTGCTGCTGGAATTATTGCTTTTCTTATTTTTTTAGTAATCATTTAATTATTTCTCCCTTATCAAATATCCATTTTTATGAAATTTATCATATGATTATATGTATATGATTATAGTTCCCTAAAAATTATTATACATTATTTTTCATAACTGTAAGTAATAAATATAAAAAATTTCTAAATTTATATATTAACTCTATAATTTTACATATACACTAACCTATTAGATATTCATATTCATGCTCTTGATTATTTATGTACTTCACTATAAAAAATAAAAATAATAATTTCTCTTCACGGTGCACTTTTTTAATGTCATCCATATATCTATTATGTAAACACCATGCAGATGCAGGAGTGTGAATAAAATATAGATTTTAGGAGGTAATGCTATATGGCAGTAAACAAAATCGCTGAAAGTGCAAGTTTTTCAATTGAGGTAAGAAAGGGTACAGACTCACTTGGCAACCCAACTTACAGTAAAAAATCTTTTTCTAATGTAAAAGATGGTGCAGATCCTGAAAAGGTACTAGCTGTTGCAAATGCAGTTAAATCAGTTTTGTCTGATGAGACTAGAAATGTTTATATGACTGTAAGTGATCAGTTAATTCAGGCATAATATTTTAACTAACCCTTCTAATTTTAGGCAGACGTTTTAATCTGTCTAAAATAATCATCTTGCTCTTAAATAAAATAATTAAACTAAATCCGTGTACCAAAAATTATACGAGATATTTTAAGGAGGAAATTTAATATGGAATATATTTTAACTTTAACTTTTATGACTGAAACTGGTAAGAAAAATTCTCTTACTATCTCTGGTGTTAAGGAAGATGTTACTTCTGAGCAAGCTAATGCTCTTATGGATAATATCATTTCTAATGATATCTTTGAAACAAAGAACGGTGCTTATATAAGCAAAGTTGAAGCCAAGCTTACTCAAAGAAAAATCACAACTTTTGATGCAGAATAAGATATAAATGAAAAGGAACTGCCTTTTGGTGGTTCCTTTTTCAACGTATAATCAATTCCATCCAAGGAGCTTCTTTTCAAGTTCATCATAATTATATTGTCTTTGTGGAAAGTTATTAAAAGATAATTTCTTTGAACTTGAACTGCCCCTTATAAAATTCTCGCCATTAGAACCATTGTTATCATCATAATTTCCTTCAAAAACCTTAATGAAATTATTAGGCTTAACAAACCAGTCAAAGGTTATTAACCAACCCCTGTCATTTTGACCTTTTAAAAAACTTGATTTTTCAATATTACCTATGGCATTGATTACATTATCTGTACCATGTTCTTTAATTCTTGCTTTTAATAGCTTCTGTCTTGTATTTTTTATGCATGATATATTTGAAATACCCAATAAATTCCACTTCCTCATTACTTTCTCTATACTATCCTTATCTACACTAATCTCATCTAACCTATTCTGGGTTTCCATATGGTCGTCACTTGGTATACCATCTACTTTTTGTTCTGAAAACTCATAATTTCCATCACCTTTATATGATTCTTCATTTACCTCAGTTTCTGATTCTAAAAATATATCCTGTTGGTTATCCTTGCCTATAATATCTTCAATATTGTTATCTCTTAGCGATTTATCATCACCTTTTATTTCTGCCTTTGGTATAATCTCATCACTATTGCTATAGCTTAACTTTTCATTAGTATCTGCTTCATAGACTTTTGTTTTTTCGTAGGTTTTACTTTCTTCATATACTTTATTGGAAGCAATAACAAGTCTACTCAATTCATCTTGATAAACAGTAGGCTTGTATCTATCCGATCTTATATAATTATGGAGTTTCCAATGCTTAACTGCACAAATTCCATTATTAAAATCTATAATAAACTCTGCTGAAATTAAAAGTTCAAAGTCCTTTTTTCCTGCTCCTATCATCCTTGTTATCTTTTGCGAATTATTTAAAAATCCATCATCATCTGCATTCATAATAAGATGTATATATAGTGCCTGAGTTGTAAGCGGCATATCCAAAAATTTATCTGAATCCAATATTGTACGTGAAAGCATTCTTCTTTCAGCCATAAAAATCCCCCCCTTTATCATTCTTCAGAAAACGTTTTATTTTTTATTTCTTTTAACTTATCCATTGCTTCTTTATAAGTTAATCCACTCATATATAGCTTGTTTAATTCATATGCATCTTCTTTGGTTAGCTTGTCTTTAATACGTGCATAAATCAATATAACATTCATAAACATCATCCCCAAATCTATATAGTTTACAGCTAACAACTACAATATAATCAATCTAAAAACTTAACCATTCTTTCAAATTTTATTATTCTAATCTTCAATTATAAATTCTTCACTGTCCATTAACCTTATTCGATTTATAATATATTCTTGTCCCTTTGGTGTAACTCTCGTTGTATAAAAAGGAAATCTATATTGACCATTTTGTGCGAAACCTTCAATAACAATAAAGTATCCTCTGTCAATTCCACATTGTTTTGGTTCTGTTGAGTTCTTAAATATAAGTCCCCATTCCCTTAAAATATTCCATAACCTTTTTTCTCCTATAATCACTCCATATCTTGAAGCTAATTTTGCAACTTCTCTCACAAGCAGATTATTTTTACCAACTTTTATTTCATTAATCAAATATTTCACCACCTCTATACAAAAATATCTTTAATCATTTCTGGGATATTTTTATAATATCATCCCAGAATAATATTTTCAACCTTATTTTGTAAATTATCTATATTTTTTACATTTATATTGCATTTACATTTATTCGTTTTTATAATATATCTATGGAGGATTTTTTTATGAACGATAACAAGAAAATGAGAGAAATAGTCGCAAGAATAAAAAAAAGACGTGAAGAATTAAATTTATCATATGAAGATTTATCTAAAAGAACTGGTTTTGGAAGCTCTACTCTTCAAAGATATGAAACAGGAGCAATAAACAGAATTCCAATCGATAGATTTGAGGAGTTAGCTAAAGGACTTGAAATTGAACCTTATAAGCTTATGGGATGGGATGAAGATTATCTACTATCACAAGATAAAAAAAATGAAACTGATGGTGATATAGTAGATTTACATAATGCTTTTCTAAAATTAAACGAAATAGGAAGAAAAAAAATCCTAGAATATATCTTTGATATTCTTTCAATAGATAAATATGTACAGACTTGTAACCAATCTATTGAGATAACTAATCAAGCTAAACATAATTCGAAATATAATCATAATAATGAATCAGAAACTAATACATATACTTCATCTTCCCAGCCAGCCACATTAGAAGAAATATTTACAACAGTAGCTGCACACAATGATGGAATTGATCCTGATAAGGAAAAAGAAATTGATGCTGTATTTTTACAAGCAATATTAAATGATAAGAATAAGAAATAATTTTTAGAAATATGCCTAACTTCAACAAGAAAGGATGGAATAAATCAATGAATTACTTTCATAAAGAATATAATTTATCTAAATATGAAAAACTGATTATATATTTAGAGAGAGAAGGTATAAAGGTTTATGAGCTTGATGTTGAACCTGGTATACCTTATGCCAAATATGTTGATGGTCATATAGGAATAAATAGAAATATTCCTGAAAGTTTAAAAATAGAACTTATTGTTGAAGAGCTAGGCCATCATCGCAAAACATATGGAAACATAACAGATCTTACTAATATAAAAAATCTAAAATTAGAAATTATAGCAAGACGTGAAGGACATAATATACTTTTACATCCTGATGATCTTTTAAAACCACTCAGTAAAGGTGCCCGCAACATTTATGAATTCTCAGAACATCTAAACATCTCAGAAGAACGACTTTTAGAAATCATTAAGTATTGGAAAAATATCCATGGTCATGGAATTCATATAGGTGACTATTATTTAAATCTTTTACAGATGTAAATAATACTGATAATAAAATATTTTATTTTTTTCATATTGATATGTCACTTTTAATTTATCAAACGTATATTTAAGTTAACAGCTATCAAAATTGTAATATATGTTCAAATTAACTTTTAAAAATACTAATTACAATATATAATATCAATTTAAAAATGGTACCTTCTTTCCTTAAGGGAGGGGCCATAAGTTTATGGATTACAAATACATTGAAACATTAGTCAAACAATCAAAAGATGGTAATGAAATATCTAAAGAAAATTTAGCAAAGGAATTTACCCCTTATATAAAAAATTTATGCAGCAAGACTTTCATCCACGGATATGATTTTTATGATTTGCAAAATGAATGCTTCCAAAGTCTCTTTAAATGTGTGTCATCATATAACTTAGAAAATCATAGATTTGTTGCCTATGCCACAAATGGAATAAAGAATAATCTGTATGACTTGATACGTAAAAATCAAAATAGAAAAATATTTGATGGAAATGACTGCCTTATAATAACAGATGAATTTCAAAGAAGTCTGATCTCAAATGAAATTAATGCAGAAGATTTAATGTGTAGAAAATGTGATTATACTGAAATTATAAATGCATTAAATAAACTTACACATACTGAACATGAAATAATAACCTTCTTATTTTTTCCAAAAAATTCTTCTAAACACACACTAAAAGAGTTCTCAGTTTTAAAAAACATATCATATTCAGCTGCTATAAAAAGAAAAAATACTGCATTAAGAAAACTTTATGAACTGTTACAACCTATTTTTTATGGAGGTGAGTTACATGGAAATTAATGAGTTAATGAATCTTATTGTAAATAACGGATTTCCTGTTGCTGTAAGCGCATATCTTTTAATTCGTTTAGAAAAACAGCTTAGTTCATTATCAACTTCTATAAATAAACTCAACACTATAATTTCTGCTAAGCTTGGAGTTGTTGTTGATACTGATAATAAAAGTGATTCTTCTGAGAAAAGTGCTTGATTAGATTTTGAGTTATAAAACGGTGGCAGGCTTTATTGCTTTGTTTAATTAACCACCCTATTAACAAAATCAGTGGTGGTTAATTATAAATTATTGTTACTCATGCTAAGCTTTGTCTATGATATAATTAATATAGATATATCACTTAAAATACAAACTTATATATTTTAAAATTACTACAAGATAATTAAAATTAGGAGATACAATGATGAAAAATTTTATATTAGATTATATTAATACCGCTTTATTTATTCAACTTATATGTTCCATAGTTCTTATACTTTTATTAAGACTGATAATTAATTATTCTAACACTTCAAAATCTGGTTATTTACCTATAACAGATAATCAATATTTTGTACTTAATAATACCTGTCTCTTATACACATCTCCGAGCCCACGAGACTAAGGCGAATCTCGTATGCCGTCTT
>OKVX01001138.1_pt1 | contig 11602 bp, 11 predicted proteins | sample 1606941 | NCBI WGS metagenome assembly OKVX01 (sample SAMN03281016, study PRJEB24777) | human gut metagenome | isolation source: fecal sample PR161 from 1 month old female Malay infant, caesarean... | reverse complement strand
ATTAGAACGTTGGGTTATGATAATTCTATGATTATGCTTAAAGCTAAGGTTCAGATCTAAAATGAAAATAATAGAACTGTGCGCGTTTTTGCTATTCAGTGTTCTGTTGGTCGGGTGTACAGCCTCCAGACCAACATTAATGGACGATCCCGCTGATCTTGCGCAGGATTACCGACTCGGGGCGGGGGATACTGTCAATATCGTTGTTTACGGTGAACCCGAGATGACGATGAAATTCATTGTGGATAAGAGTGGCACAATTAATTTCCCTTATATCGGTGCTCTGGTATTAAAAGATAAAACACCTGAACAGGTGAATATTGAATTAGCTCAGCGCCTGCGCGATGGTTATATGATTAATCCGATGGTGACAGTGAGCGTCGCTGAATTCCGTAAATACTTTGTTTCAGGCGAAGTGAAAAGCCCGAATGGGTTCGCTTATGAGCCAGGACTTACCGTTGAGAAGGCCATTGCGCAGGCTGGCGGATTTACCGATCGTGCTGACCGCAAAGATATCAATATACGCAAAGCGGGTAGCCATCAGCTGCTGGAAAATGTCGATTTAACGCACTCTGTTCGTCCTGGGGATGTCGTGATTATTGGCGAGGGGTTCTTTTAACGATGAAACTATCAATAGTGGAAAACGGCAAGAAACGGGAAAACACCGTGGACTTCTCCCGATTCGCCAAAGAAATTAAAAAGAACGCCTGGAAAATCGCCCTTACCGGGATTATTGCCGGGGTCGTTGCGTATCCGTTAATCAGCATGATGTCATCAAAGTATGTTTCGACGGCAACGGTACTGATCAAGGCGCAAGCGGATAATGTTTCGCCGTTTCCACAGGTTGATGGTTTTGATTCAACGCGCAGTGGTTACTATGAAACGCAGTATGCGTTGATGCAGTCACGTATCGTGCTGGAGCAAGCCGTACGCGATCTGAAACTGGATGAAAACCCTGACTTTAATGGTGAGAAGGCTGGCGCTAAAGCGGGGGATAGCCGCCAAAATCAGCAGCAGAGAGTCGATCAAGCGCTGAAGACCCTGTCGAAGCACCTGAGTGTTATCGGCATCAGAACAACGAATCTGGCGTCCATTTCCTATGAATCCACGTCCCCTGACGAGGCGGCGCAAATTGCTAACGGTGTTGCCCAGGCTTTTATCCATTACACGGTAGATCAAAAACGCCAGAAAGCGGAGAAAGCGAAAGCGTTAAACGCAGAAAAGATGGCGGATACAGGCCTCCATCGTCAAACAAAAAGCGGAAATGGATAATTACCTGAAAAGCGCGGGGTTATTGACGTTCCGCGGTATTGATGGCTTTGAAACCGAGCAGTTAAGTATCGTCACCAATCGCCTGGCTGATGCGACTCAACGCCGGGTAGCCGCAGAATCGGTCTATAACGAGGTGAATGGCTCCGGGAAGTCGCTCGCGGATATCATTTCTCAGCCCTCCGTTTCTGACCATGCACAGATTCAGGATTTACGCATTGCGCTGATCCAGGCACAACGTACGCTGGCTGAACAGCGTAAGCTGTATGGACCTAAGCACGCGAATATCCTGAAAGCGGAAGCCGATGTTCAGTCTATTCAGGGGCAAACACAACGCGTCCTTAGCGAGCTGAAAACCGGGTTACGTCAGCAATATCAGGCTGCGCTCGCGGATGAAAAAAATTACCGGGATCAGGTGGCTCAGCAGAAAGACGTTTTCCAGAATATGTCATCAAAGCGGGATATCTATAACAGTCAAAAACTGGCGTTGGATAAAATGGAAGACCTGTATAAAACGCTTTATCAGCGAACTCAGGAGCTATCCCTGTCCGGGGTGAATGCCGACGCGGTGTTATATGATCCCGCCGTGCCCGCATTAAAACCGGCCAAGCCAAATAAATCCTTACTGTGGGTGATGGTTGTTTTGCTGGTGGTGGTGTTCAGCATCATGTATTTCATTGTCAAAGCGGCAATGGACAATTCAATCAGCACCCTGAGTCGTATGAAAAAACGCCTGAATATTGAACCGCTGGGGGAAATACGGCGTTTTAATGGGATTGAGGGGCGATCGCAAATTCGGGATCTGATTCTGAAGAATCCGCTAAATGCCGACGTTGTTCACGGCATTCGTACCCGGATAATGCTCGATACCCGCTTATTGCAGACGGTGGTGATCGCCTCGACAGAGCACGGCGAGGGGCGCTCTCTGTTGGCCAGTCTGCTGGCAAATTCATTCAGCTTTGATCAGAAAACGCTGCTCATTGATGCGGACTTCTTTAATCACGACGGGCTCTCTTCTGAGTTTGCAACCCCAGCCTCTGCTGGCGTAGCCGAATTGCTACGTGGTGAGGCGGTGCTGGAAAACGTGCGGCTTAACATAAAGGAGAATCTCGACTTTATCCCTCACGGTAAAGCGACGATCTCTTCGTTGCTGATGCTCTCCTCGGAACATGTTGAACCGCTGATGCGCGAGCTCAGATCGCAGTATCAACGCATTATTATTGATGTTGCGGCCGTGAAACAGAGTCAGGATATTCAACTGATCAAGCGCGTTGTGGATGGGGCGGTATTCGTTGTTAACGCCGGGGCAGGGGCTGCTGATGCCATTGCCAGCGCACTGGATAAGCTCGAAGAGCATCAGGGCGTTGTGATTGGGGCTGTGCTGAACAAGGTCGAGGAGAAAAACCTGGAAACGCAAGAGGGGCTGCGTTCACTGAACTTCAATACTGACCAACTGATGACCACGCCAGGTCGCCTATGAGTCTGCTGAAGAGCGCCTCCACGATAGCCGGCTCCTCCGTCATTTCGCAACTGATTGGCGCGCTGTCTATCTGGTTGATTTCGCACAAGTACGATATGGCTGAAGTGGGGCTTTATGCGCTCAACTACAGCATTGCCGTGGTGGGCGCTCAGGTATGTACTTTTGCTTCACAGCTGCTCATTCCGAAACAGCAGGATGAGGATCTGGCGCAAAATGTGGTGTTTTGTCTGCTGCAAAGTACGGTGATTGCACTGCCGTACGCCGTTCTGACGGCGTGGTTATTTCATCAGAATGTGCTGTTTCTTTATTTACTGTCGCTTTCAAATGCCTGGGTTTTGATCTCGGAAAATTTATCGCTGCGAACGGCAAACTTTGCTTTTCTGATATTTCAGCGTATTTCGGTCTCTGTCGTGGTGGTTCTTTCGGTACTGCTGACGCACCATGTTCAGATGTTTTATTGGTCGTGGGCATGCGCGATGATGTTGCTGACCACGAGCTGTATTTTTCATTCGTTTGATATTCGTTCGGTAACGGCACACCATTTGCGTCCGGGCAGCAATCTGCAATTTTTTAAACGGCATGTTCATCACATCACCAAAGTCGGCAGTGCGGAAGTGTTAGCGATGGCAAGCAGCAACTTGCCGATTATGCTGATTAACTTCTGGTTCTCGGCGCTGACGGCAGGCTATTTTTCCGTCGTGAGTCGATTCTGTCTGGCACCGGTTGTGATCATCGGTAACGCGGTGCGCAATACCATTTTTTCAAAATGGTCTATCGACTTCAGAAATAATACCTTCAATTATCAAGAGTATACGAAGGTACGCATGTTGTTGTTGGTGCTTGGGGTTATCTGTACCTTAGGGGTCTTTATTTTCTATCCGATCGTGATGCGTCTGGGGTTTAGCGAAGACTGGATCAATTCTATTCAGACTTCACGTTACATGCTGCCCTATTTATTCCCGGCGCTGGCGATCAGCCCATTGACGGTAGTGGAACTCATTTTTGGCTCCCACCGCTATTTTCTACGTATCCAGCTTGAGCAATTGGCCATTGTGCTTATCGCTTTTGTGGTCACGCCGTATTTTTATAATGACTATGCGACATCCGTAATATTGTTTTCCTCACTGACCTTTATTCGCTACGCCTTCATTTATGTGAAAATGAATAAGCGTGCGAATCTGCTGAAAAACAAGCCGGTGATACTATGACGCTGAATACCGGATATTATTTACAGGTTTATGCCTTTATTACGCTGATTGTCTGTGGCCTGGTACAATACTTCACCGGCGTGCAGTCAGTGCTGTGGCTCCCCTTTTTCCTGACCCTGGCGATGCTCGTACTGTTGGTCATGCAGACGCGGGATGGCTCGCTGCGTCTGGATGCGCAGGAGACGATTGTACTGGCGCTGTATTTCTCGTTCCTGATACTGGCCGGGGCCTCAACTCTGATTCAGGGCGGGATCACCGTCGCGATTGTGGCCTTTAAAAATGAAATTGCGCTGTCGCTGGTGATGATCTGCTTGCTGCTGGGATTTTGCCGGGAGTCGCAGATTTATCGGGTCACTCGCTATCTGTACTGGGTGTTTTACGCACAAATCCCGGTGATGATTTATCAGGTTGTCATGGTGCTCCCCCAGCGTGTGGCCTTGCGCGGTGAAGATGAAAAATGGGACTCCGTGGTAGGCACGTTCGGCGGCGATCCCATGGGGGGCGGTAACACCGCAGCCATGGGGCTATTTTGCTTGTTGATTATGTTGCTTAAACTCTCGGAATATAAGCACGGGTTAACGACGTTTAAATCACTGGCGCTGCACATTATCATCGGGATTGGGCTGTGTATCATTGGTGAAGTGAAGTTCGTTATTCTGCTTTCACCAATATTCCTGGCCTGGGTGTGGATAACGCCGAGCTACGTCAAAGATGTCAGTAAGGTCAATCTGAAGACGTTATTGGTGATAGTGGCAGGAATGCTGCTGCTGATTGGCGTATCGATCGTCATTCTGGCTTATTATTATTCCACCGCGTTTGGCGGCGATGCACAGAAAAGCGCGTTAAGCATCTTCATTGATTCATTAAGTTATATCTTTGACCCTAACTACATCATGTCTACCGGAGAGTTAGGGCGTTTTACGACCTTTCTGTTCTGGCTCAAAAATAACGATTTGTGGGGACTTTCAGGAACGTTATTTGGCTATGGGTTAAATGCCACGAACAGCGGGAGTTCGGTGTCACCGGGATTTTTGAATATTGTTTATAACTTAATTCTGGATTCCACTGCGCTGAGTATGCTGCTGTGGGAAGTGGGCGTTATCGGCACGCTGCTGTTTATCAGTTTGTTTATTTATATTCTGAAAGTGTGTCAGCCAAAACCCTTACTGACGCTTGAACAACTGGACAAAAACGATCTTCAGTTGTTGAGCTTTGCCCCGGCGTTTAATGCTTTTGCTATCAGTTGTTTAATTAGCTTGCCTTACAGCCAGATATTGATGATCACGCCGATGTTACAGTTCCTGTTCTATCTGGCTCTGGGGTCAAGCTTAGTGATTCGCCGAACGGTTCTTCGCTGCGCAGGGTAATGATATGGACAATAAACCATTTATTTCAGTGAGTATTAAGACGCTCAACGAATCTAAAGGCATTGAGAAAACGATCGACAGCATTCGGCGTCAGTTGGTCGGGTATCCGCATAAAATTATTGTGGCTGACAGTCTGTCGACAGATAACACCCAGCAGTTGGCAGCCAATAAAGGCGTCACGGTAGTGTCACTCACCGATCCAGGCGATCGCTGTTGTGGGGTGGGCCATCAGTTGGGCTATCTGTACAGCGAAGGGGAATATTTATTACTGATGGATGGAGATATGGAGCTGGAAGATGGCTTCATTGACCAGGCTGTTGCCTTTTTGCAGGCGGAACCGGACTATGCCGGGGTGGCCGGTACCGTCGAAATGGATGATGCCGTTAACTATGAGTTTAAGTCTCGTAAGCAGCGGATCAATAAAATCTATCCTCTTGGCGATAGCGATCATCTGGGAGGCGGTGGACTGTATCGTCGGTCGGCAATTGAAAAAATTGGTTATCTGACCAACCGTAATTTGCACGCTTATGAAGAAGCTGAGCTGGGTCTGCGTTTAATCGAAGCGGGTTATAAACTGCGGCGTTTGGATATTCCTTACTTCAGCCATACGTCACACACGCTGTCGACGTTTAAGATGCTGGCGCGCCGCTGGACCAGCGGTTATTACCAGGCTCCGGGTGAGCTTTTGCGTTGTAGTTGGGGGAAACCCTGGTTTTCCCAGTCATTCAACATCGTGAGGAATGAGGCGGTATTTGCGCTCTACCTTATTCTCTTATTTGTTGCGCTGCTCACCTTTAATATCAACGTGTTTGCCGTTGCGCTTCTACCCTTACTGGCATTTGCCTTGTTGAAGATTGTGCAAAACCGCTCGTTAACAGATGGGCTGCAAAGCGTTATTAATTTAATCGTACGTTCAGCGGGGTTGATCAAAGGTATTTTTTATCCGGTACGCGATCCGCTGACTCCGCCCAGCAATAAAATCATTCATGAATAACCGGGGCAGGCGCCATGAAAGTATTATTAGTTAACAAGTTTTTTTTCATCAAAGGCGGCGCGGAAACGGTTTATTTTCAAGAACGCGACATGCTGAAACAGGCTGGTGTGCAGGTCATTGATTTTTCCATGCAGCATGAGAAAAATTTCCCCTCTGATTATGCGGATTATTTCGTCAGCAATGTCGATTACCATAAAGAGAGTAATCTGTTGGGGGGCATCAAAACCGCGGTTAACTTTATTCATAACACCCAGGCCTGCAAAAAAATGCTGGCGCTTTTACAAAAAGAACGCCCTGATATCGTTCACTTTCATAATATTTACCATCAGTTGACGCCGGCGTTGATTAAAGTGGCGCGCAATTTTGGCTGTAAAACGGTGCTGACGGCGCACGACTATAAGATTGTCTGTCCTGCATACTCCATGTTACGCGATGGGAAGGTGTGTGATGCCTGTATCACCGGTACCGTTTTCAATGCCTTCCGCTATCGCTGCCAGGAAGGCTCTGCCTCTAAAAGCTTGCTGCTCTCGTTAGAAGCGACCTGGCAATACATTGCCCAAAATTATCAGGCTCTGGATGTCATTGTTTCACCGAGCGTCTTTCTACGCGGCGTGTTACTCCGCACGTTGCCGAAATCACGAATCGATGTGATCGTCAATGGTGTTGATGATAGCCAGCCCATCGATGAGGTCGTCGATGACGGTTATATACTGTACTTCGGCCGCCTGAGCCGTGAAAAGGGTGTGGCAACGTTGCTGGCCGCTCATCAGAAAATGCGTAACCCGGCTCCGCTGAAAATAGTGGGGCACGGTCCGTTGCATGACGAGTTAGTGGCGAAATACCCGGAAGCTGAGTTTTTAGGTTATGTACAACAAGGGGATGCCCTCAATCAGCTCATTAAGCATGCCCGTGTGGTGATCCTCCCCTCTGAATGTTATGAAAACTGCTCAATGGCGGTGCTGGAGGCGATGTCTTTCGCGAAACCGGTGATCGGGGCGCGCATTGGCGGGATCCCCGAACAAATACGTGACGGTATTGAAGGGGTTTTATTTGAGCCGGGTAATGCGCAGGAACTGGCGAAGGCGATGGATACTCTGGTTGATGACCCGGATAAAGCTCGTGTCATGGGCTTACGGGGGCGCGCACGCCTGAGTGAAAAATATGCGCTTAGCAAACATATGGATACCTTACAGGCGTTATATAAAGAACTTCTGGGCAGGCCATAGAATGAGTAAAAAAATAACGGTTTTTGGTACCCGCGGTATTCCGGATGTATTGGGCGGTGTGGAAACCCACTGCCAGAATCTTTATCCGGCGATTAAACAACAGTTTGACGTTGATATTTGTGTGATCGCCCGCTCGCCGTATGTGAACTACCGCCGCAGTGAATATCAGGGCGTTATGTTAGCTACAAACGATCTTCTTATAAGAAAGTTGAGACCTATGCGCTATGGGCTCCCAAAAAACGGTCACTGGAAGCGATTGTGCATTCCGTTTTAGCGGCGTTTAGAACCTGTGTCGACCGTTCTGATATTGTGCATGTCCATGCGATAGGACCGGGTTTGGTGATCCCATTATTACGCGTGTTAGGTAAGAAGGTGGTTTTTACCCACCACGGACCTGATTACGATCGTCAAAAATGGGGATTCGTCGCCAAAAAAATATTGCTGCTGGGTGAACGCTGGGCGGTGAGATATGCCAATGAGGTGATAGTGATTTCTGAGGTTATTAACCAACTAATTCAGAAAAAACATGCTCGCTATGATGCGCATTTGATTTTCAACGGCGTCAATAAGCCCCGTCCGTTGTCAGATCAAACCCTTCATGCCACGCTTTCCCGCTTTGGACTCGAGGCGAAAAACTATTTCGTGGTGGTCGGACGGTTTGTGGAAGAAAAGGGGATGCATGATGCCATCTCTGCGTACAAACTAAGTGGTTTGCAACAGCCGCTAGTGCTCATTGGCGATGCAGATCACCCAACGGAATACAGTATTCGACTCAAGCAACTTGCCGCTGATACCCCTGGTGTGGTGATGACCGGGTTTTTAAGGGGAGATGAACTTCAGGCGGTGTTTTCGCAGGCCAGGCTGTTCGTTATGCCTTCCTACCATGAAGGGCTACCGATTGCACTTCTGGAGGCGATGTCGTATTCCCTTCCGGCGGTGGTGAGCGACATTCCCGCAAATTTGGAAGTGCAGTTGCCGTCTGAGGCCTATTTTCGGGTCGGCTCATTGTCCAGCCTTGCTGAGAAATTAACCGCCTGGGCCAGCGCAAATAGCGTGGACTATCGTGTCTATTTGCAAAATTATGACTGGCAGGAAATTGCCAGAAAAACAGTCAATGTCTATCACTCAATTGATAAAGATATAGGTTAATTTTGACCAGTTCTCACAAGCATCCTCCCGCCATCGAACGATTTTATGCTGAGCTTGATCCGCAAATATCGCAGGCGTTAACCCCGGAACAAAAAGCAGGGATAGAGAGTGCGGTGGTTGCCATTACGTTGGGCTCTAAGCACCGCGTTGATATTCGCAGAAGTTTTCCTTTTTTCGGTAAGCGTTTTTATCTGGTTTTTTTGTTTGGCCGGGATTTACGTCAGCGACATCGGCAGGAATCGACCTTATCGACAATCCTGCTCACCTGTTTGCTGTTGATTGCCGTACTGTTCGTGACTTGCTGCATATTGCTGACGCTTTACATGATCAAATCAGCCTTGGGTATTGATGTGTTCCAGCATTTTCATGTGGGTATTTGGGACTGGTGGCTAAGCCTGAAAAACCACTAGTGTTAACGCAATTGTGGGGCGTGACTGCGATGAAAGCCAAATGGGTGACTGCGCTATTGGGGATGTTTTGTCCGTTGACGGTATTGGGCGCATTAACGACCGTAACGCCTAAAGCATTGACCGGTCCTTTGACGAATCCCGGGATAGGGGTGGCCAGTTTTCATCAGGGGTATGGTGAAACGCTGGGCCTGGCGGATTATCCCGACACCGGATTTGAATATGAGCGATTTTACTGGCGAGAGCTGGAACCGGTGGAAGGCCAGTACAATTTTGCGCTGGTTGATGAGGCGTTCAAATATGCGGCGGCTCATCGACCCGCAATGAATGTCGGGCTGCGGTTTATGGCGCTCGCGGAGCCGGAAAGCGGTCCACAAATTCCTGACTGGCTGATTAAAAAAGGCGTAAAAGGCACATGGACGCCGGATAAAAAAACCTTTGCCCCCGATTTAGATGATCCCCTGTTTATTGCCTACAGCCAGCGGCTGCTGAATGCCTTTGGGAAGCGTTATGATGGGAATCCGAATCTGGCCTTTGTGGATATTGGCATGGTTGGGGCGTGGGGAGAGTGGCATAACAGCAACTTCCCCGATCTGAAGCCACTCCTGGAGCGATACACCACCGGACAGTTGGATCGCTACGTTGCGATGCACTTTTCTGCCTTTCCCAAAACGCCCAAAATTATGCTGATAAGCGGTGGGCAAAGCCTGGCAAATGCGGTGGCGCGTGGGGCCGGGTGGCGAGCGGACTGTTGGGGTGACCTGCGCGTCTTTTCTGACAGCTGGAATCATATGAGAGATGATTATCCGCAACGCTTGCAGGCGGCCCAGAGGAGTTATTCAGGGTTTAATGATGCATGGAAACGCGCGCCGGTGAGTCTGGAAATGTGCTCTTATATGCCGGACTGGAAGAATACCTTTCATTATACGCGCGCTGAAGTGCAGGCTATCTTTGACTGGGCGGTGAAACAACATGCCAGCACCATTAATCTGAAATCAAGAACGGTCCCCAGTGAGTATCGGCCTATTGTCGATGATGCGTTGACGAAGCTGGGTTATCGGTTTCGTTTGGCCTCCCTGAGTCACGAGTCAGTATGGGAAAAAGGCAAAAGCCTGGCGCTCACCAGTACCTGGTATAACGATGGCGTTGCACCAGTTTATCTTCCTTACACCCTGTCATTTCGCATCATGAATCAGGCTAATCAGGTGGTTGCTCAGGGGAATACGCCGCAGGATATTCGAACCTGGTTACCCGGTACGCATCCGGTCAATTATCTGTTGCCCATGCCTGATACCTTACCGAAAGGACACTATTTTATTGAGACGGCAATGCTGGATAAGTCTGGCGCGGCAAGAATCAGTTTTGCCAATGAAGGGAAGCAGAGCAGTGGTTGGTATCGGATATCGACGATAACGGTAGAGTAGCGGACGAGCGTAATGAGCCCGCCAGGCAGGCTCATTACGACTATCAATTACATGCGATACCCATTCGGGTTATTTTTCTGCCAGTTCCAGGTGTCGCGCATCATATCATCCAGATTGTGGGTCGCCTGCCAGCCTAATTCTGTACGTGCTAATGACGGGTCCGACCAACATTCAGCAATATCCCCAGGCCTTCTGGCGACAAACTGATAAGGAATTTGGGTTTGCGCGGCTTTTTCGAAAGCTTCAATCAGATTGAGCACGGAATAACCGATTCCGGTGCCGAGATTAAATCCCTTGAAGGCCGCGCCTTTATCCTGGCTGTCCAGTGCGGCCAAATGACCGGTTGCCAGATCCATCACATGAATATAATCGCGAACACCCGTGCCGTCTGGCGTCGGATAGTCATTGCCGAATACCGACACGGTTTCCAGCTTACCTATTGCAACCTGAGAAATATAAGGCACCAGGTTGTTGGGTATTCCATTCGGATCTTCCCCAATTCGGCCTGATGGATGGGCGCCAACCGGGTTAAAATAGCGCAGACAGGTGATGCGAAAATCAGGCTGGGCGTGTGAAAAATCCGCTAAAATTTGCTCAACCATATATTTGGACGTGCCGTACGGGTTGGTGGTCCCCCCAGTCCGTGCCTGCTCGTTTAGCGGTACGCTTTCGGGATTGCCGTATACCGTTGCAGAGGAACTAAAAATGAAATGGTTAACGCCAGCGGCTAACATTTCATGCAGTAAAACCAGCGTGCCCGTGACATTATTTTCATAGTAGGCGAGCGGTTCTTTCACCGACTCGGAAACCGATTTTAGTCCTGCGAAATGAATAACATCAGTAATATTATGCCTGGAAAAAATCGTTCTCAGCGCTTCTTTGTCCAGAATGTCAGCAATGTAGACCGTGGGTTCCCTTCCGGTGAGTTCCGCGACCCTGTCCAGCGATGTTCGAGAAGCGTTTGAGAGATTATCGATGACCACAACATCATCCCCTCTCTCCAGCAGTGTCAGCACGGTATGTGAACCAATATAACCTGCGCCACCAGTGACAAGAATTGCCATACAGTCTCCAGATA
>OKVX01001125.1_pt1 | contig 11671 bp, 12 predicted proteins | sample 1606941 | NCBI WGS metagenome assembly OKVX01 (sample SAMN03281016, study PRJEB24777) | human gut metagenome | isolation source: fecal sample PR161 from 1 month old female Malay infant, caesarean... | reverse complement strand
ATGGAAGGCGCTATCGCCGCCAAGACCGTGACCTATGACTTCGAACGTCTGATGGAAGGCGCTAAACTGCTGAAATGTAGCGAGTTTGGCGACGCGATTATCGCGAACATGTAATCTGGCCCCCAGATTATGTCAGAACGGGAACCTGGTGGTTCCCGTTTTTATTATTAGTTTTCGAACGGTTATCAAAATTTTATCAAAACAAGTTATCAAAACCCCTCCCGAAAAACCTCATAAGGCCACCGTTGTCCACCCCTTCCCACGATCATCATGGTACCTATCCGTTTGTTGTTGAGTTTTATGTCCAAGTAAATCTTTCGTGTTTATACCCTGGGCTTTATATAACCGCTCGGAAAGCGATCTTTGTTCATGGAAAGTTGCCGGTGTACCTTGTCCCCAGTCAATATCTGCACTGTCTCTTGCCTTGCTGAAATTCATGGTCAGTGTTCTGGGTTTCACCTGTGCTCCTCGCTCAGCCTGTGAGGTGGTTCTAAAGAAATGAACCAAATAAGGGCTTACTGCATAATCCCGGCAACGACTGATTACATCTCGGAGGCTCCAGTTGATTGCGTTGCAACGCAGAGCTAATGGTATAGCGATTTTGCTTCCGGTTTTCTCTTGCTCAACGTGTAGATGATCGTCCCAGATGTCCGAGAATTTCATACGGGATATATCACCTAGTCGCTGTCCTGTTACTATGGCTAAAAGCATGGCGTTCCCCATGTATTTGTGATTTTCATCGGCTATATCAAAAATCTTTTGCCATTCCTCAAGAGTGAGGCGCTGGCGAGTGATCTTTCTACGAGGTTGTTTAGTTGCTAGTGCAGGGTTATAACCAGGAGGTACTTCTCCCGCATGCTGAGCTTCTTTAAAAACATCTATTAGGACAGAGCGAATGACCTGAGCCATTCTGGGTTGTCCCTCCGCTAAATATTCATCAAGAATTTGCGCAACATCTCGAACATTGACAGCGGATATTAATTTCATTCCTACCCGTTCCTTAAGCAGAGATACTGGTTTTGCTTTTTGTTTGATAGTGTTTTCTTTAATATCTCCGGACTTCAATCTTTCCTGCTGAATCTTCCAGTAACGTTCAAGCCAGGTGTTAGTTGATATTGATTTTCCTGAGCTGGTGGAAATTCTGTCAGTGATTGCCATTATCTGGCGGGTTTGTTGTTCCGCCAGTCTTTTATTTGCTTCAATAGCTATTGCCGTGGCCTCTGCTTCGTCTGTTCCTAGACTATGAAACTTACCAGTTATCGGGTGCTTATAACGCCAGTATACTTTATTAACCTTTCTGCTGAAGAGCGGGTATAAATTTGGAATAGATATATTATTTTTACGTGGTCTGGCAGCCATCGTTCAAAATCCTCTGCAAAAGAACAGGGTCGCTTTTCTTTACTACAGGAGTGGTCAATGTACCGACCAACTCAGCATCCTCCCTGACGCGCCAGAATCGACCTTCTTTTTTGGCTGGGGGAGAAAACATATTCTGTTTAGCATAATTCCTGAGAGTGGAAACACTTGGAGGATTGCTTCTGTATTTCTCGTTTGCCCACTCTTCAAGGGTTAACATCTGGAGCATATGTTTTACCTCATCATGGCCCATTGCTGGGCCAGTATCTGAAAATACAAAATCAGTTTTGCATCAATTTTTGCAGCACCTGATTGCCGGCAATTATTCGCTGCCAGATCGCTGATACATAGCGGGCCTGATGAATAGCATCAGCGAGGGCATTGTGACGAGACCCTTCAAACGGGATCGTTGTTTTGGGGTCGAAGCTAATGGCTTGGCCGAGCTCTACCATTGTTCGTACGTCCCGATCGTTCCAGTATTCCCACGGATAATCTTCAGCAATGCAATCGTAAGAAGAACGCAGAATAGAGTTGTCGAATGACGCACCGTTACCCCATACCTGCGCCTTTTTGCTCCCACCAGCGACATTATCAGAAACAAATTCTCTGAACTGGAGTAATGCATCCTGCAACGGGATAGCATCATCATTTACGATCGCAGAGCGTGCTTCGGAGGACTGCTTAAGCCACCAGATAACAGTAGATGGATCGATTACGGCGCCCCAGTTCACAGAGGATTCAAGGCATACGACTTTATAGAAACTTTCTCCAATAGAGCCGGTTGCCGGGTCAAAAACAACCGCACCAATAGCGACGATAGGGGCGTTATGTTTTTTACCCATGGTTTCCAGATCAACCATAACGTGAACATAATCAATTGGCTGATCTTCCTCCTTATTATGATGACCGGATTCAATATCTACAGAATCCGTTTGATGAACAACTTCATCTGTTTTTTCTTTTTGGTTAACCTTGCCCGTAACGTCAACAAGACCTTCAATGGAAAATACTCCGTCCCCAATTTTTGAAACTTCAGGCTGCCTGGTCTTGGTAAGGTCTTCGGTTACCCACTTCGGATCCGTAGGGTCGCTAACCCCTTCAACATATTCGCCGCGCTCGGCGGCCAGAACCTGATTAGCGTCCGGACGTTGCTTTTGAGCCTCTTTTACCAGTTCGGCACCAACTGCTTTAATGTCGGAGGAGAGTGTTTCCAGTTTTGCGCTGCTATCCTCTCCGGCGATTACTTGGTTTGTTGCATCCAGAGTGACTGCAGCAGATGGAATATGTCCCGCCTTGGTAAGCGTCTCAGCGCTCGGGGTATCATGCTTATGTTCAGTCAGATTCGCGTTGATGTAGCCACGCAACCGATCTGGAAAAGGAGTTATTCCACTGGATGCTTCCCTGATCAGTGCAAAAATCGCTGCACGGGAATAATCAAGGATGCCTGGTGTGCTCCGTAATGCTGCAGACCATTCTTTAAATGGACTTTCTTTCTTCTGTACTATTTCCTTCGCGCGGCGGTGGACTGATGCCGGAAAATTATAGATGTCAAAATCCATAGGCATCGTTGCAAGAGCGATCTCTATATCCAGAGTATCCAGCGAATGCTGATAATCCGGATTGCGGTCAGTTTTGTTACCGCCGCCAGCATTGGCGCCGGCATCGGTTTTGTTTATTGAGGTGATATAGTTTCCAGCAGCCCATTCCTTTGTAAGGATCCCGCGGTCAATGTGCGACGTTTCAAGCCACAATTTGGCGAACTGAATTTGCTTGCCGAGCTCATGGCGTTTCCCCACAGGAAATACGCTCTTAAATGCACTGGTAAATTTCCACAGGCCAGGCATATCATATTTTTTAAGCTCCGGAATATTTTCTGCCGTCAGCAGCAGATTCTGCACACCGTGATTATCCGTATCCATTTCCATCGCTGAAAGGCGGTTACGATGAGGAATGCTAATGTGATACACGTGACGCTCGTCGGCCATATACTGGGCAAGCAGCTGCGTGCGGAATGACATTTCCGCCAGGTTGAAGAGTGCTTCTTCATTGTTCGAATAGTCCTCTTCATCGCTATTTGCAGGAGAGATATCGTTTTCTGGTTTACTGGAGGGCTGTGGTTCAGCAGCCGCTGGCGCAACGATTTTTTGCCATGTCAGCCCGTCTTCACCACCAAGCTCGTAGCGATCGCACCAGGTGTCATCCAGTACACCTTCTTCCGGTAAGTCATCAACGATGAGCCAGTTGGTGCGGATCGGCAGCTGATGGCTGGCGCCGCGGCCAACGTTAATTTCAGCGTCTTCCAGGATGTCCAGGATTTTGCGCTCGGCGCGAGAATCGGATTTAGCAGAGAACCAGCAGAAGAGACTTTTCGCTTCGTTTGCTTTTGCCTTCGCTTTAATGAGATACGGGTAGTTGTTCATTGCGTTTGGGCTCCTTTGGATTGTAAGATACCCGGCAGCTGATGGCAGCCGCCCTGGTGGTGGTCATTGGTCAAAACTCGATTCCGGAAAGCTTTGGTCGGCTGACCGGGTACTTAACCCGCCTTGCGCGGGTTTTGTGCTTTATGGGGCTGGCGAATCGCCCCGCAGCAGCTGTGATACGCGAACGTCGTCAAGCGCTCGCAGGATAGGCTCAAAAGTTTTATGGGCTGGCAGTTTAGATACCGCAGTGATCACTTCTGTAACGGTGATGTCATCGCCGCGGGGGCTATAACCACCACCTGGGCCACGCTGTGAAATTACCAGGTTACCCGCCCGCAGCTTTTTGAAGATCTGCTCAAGGTATGAAGTAGACAGCTTTGACTCTTTACTGATGGCCGTCAGTGAAACGGGCGAGCCGTCATAGAGCTTATTCAAAGTGGCGGCGGCCTGGACAGATGCCAGAACGCGTTTCATTCCAAATTCCATAATCACTTCTCCGGCCGTAACGGCCATTGGTCAAAACTCGATTCAAAAACTCACTGCAGGCTGTTGGTCGTCAGCCATGTTTTGTGCATTTCGGTAGGGGAGGCACTGGCCCTGTACTTTTTGTTCATCGGCGTTGCTGTTGCAACTGGCCTCTGATGGATAAACACCGATCAGAACATCAGAGCATTCACCAGTGAGAGCACAAACGCTGATGACAAGGGCAAACAGGGTATTCATGCCTCAGCCTCAGGGTTTCCTTTCTGCGCCAGCAAGTAACACAGCTGGCGTAGTCTCACCTCGAACCAGTTCAGGCGGGTCGCCTGGTTCCCGGTAGGTACTCGGGCAAAATCCTTCATAGTTATCTCCAGTTAACTCAGTATTAGGATGTGGTTTTGCAATGCGGCGCCGGGTGCCTCCCGGTGACGGCAGCCAGTTAACAACTACCGCCGACAACTTTTTCCCCACAACGTGTGAATAACCGCCATGTTTACTTTTTTAACTGTGTCGCGTGCGCATAGCCGCATTCACCGCATTGCAAACCCTGATTTTTTATTTTCATTACTTCGACGCGCTTCGTCGGTGGTGTCGTGACGCTGATCTTCACGATTGAGCTTTTTCACCCTGCAATTCACCACCACGAAGCGCGCAGTTTTTCCATTACATTTCAGAAGAGGCGCAGTCTGCCGGCTTACCTGAAAGTGCCGCGGTAAACTCGCTGAAACTCAGTACCTCTTCACCTTCAGAGAGGTTTTCAAAATAGTCTTCGTATGCTTTATCCATACTTATTTCCTTCCCTTAAGGCCGGGCAGCCGAACGTTGAACCTGCTGCGATTGATATTGCTGTCATCTCATCCGGTGTTTCGTATGCCGCCGGCAGCTACTACGTGGGCTTCCTGCCTCGATGACTTGCTGCGATGGAATGATTAAAGCATTGGTTTATGTTTGATGTCAACATTGGATTTATACAGATGCAAACTTTTGCTTTAATCGAGACAGGGGAGCTGTTGGAGTGATTGAGGCTGCGCGGCAGGCAAAAAAAAACCGGCATTTGCCGGTTTCATGGGGTGAGATCAGAGATGTTAGTTAGTGTCGCTAGCCTTAAATCGACCACGGAGATATTTCTCAACATAATCATCGATTTCTTTTAGGCGGACTTCAAACGTATCGATCATTCTCTCTTGTTCAGCCTCAGGTAACTGCCTAAACAGACGTAACATTTTGCTCTCATTTGGCTTGAGGCCTGAATCTTCAGATACTTTCTCTCCAAGCAACCAAGTTACAGACACATTGGCAGCTTCCGCGAGGGCAATTGCGGACTTTTTACTGATTACTCCTTTCTTAAACCACCCATTCACCGCTTGAGGTGTAACTCCAGCAATGCGAGCCATATCCGCCTTGCTGATCCCTCTTTGAGTAATTTCTTCCAAACGAGCAATCAGTTGGTTGTTGAGTTCTTCAGTGTTTTTCATAAGCCCATTGTAAAGGTTTAGTTTATAGCCACAATAAATTAAAAATTTGCATTGAATATAAACCTATGCTTTATTATGCCTAACTTAACGAGGAGATAGATATGACAGCCCTTGATAACGCAATTCGAGTAGCTGGCTCAGCCAATAAATTAGCATCAACGCTTGGAGTAAGCGGCATGGCAGTAAGTCAGTGGAAAACAAAAGGTATTGTGCCTTCATCGCGAGTTTTACAGGTTTTTAATGCAACGGGCGTTACGCCTCATGAATTACGTCCTGATCTATATCCGAATCCAACGGATGGAATACCTAAGGAGTGACCATGCAAACCACCTCTTTTGAAAATCATACTCCGGTGATGAGTATGCAACTGAAAACGGAAAATCAGTATTTGCCCCGTCGGCGTGACGGCAAGAAATGCCGAGCCATTTTGGCCGCCGTTCAGGAATGGGAGTCCTCATTACCTGGGCGTGCGCAAGACCACGTCGCGCAACTGGTGGCCGAACAGTGGGAGAAACAAAACGGGCGCGGTATCAGCGTCAATAAACAAAATCTGTATCGCTACCTGAAAAACGAGGGCGGTTCAGAGAAGTACACCAGTTATGTCATCCAGCTTTCGGCGGCGATCGCTGATGCAATGCCGATAGAGATCGCGCGCAAACATGGCCTAAAACATGGCTTAACTGAAACTGAGCTGGTGGCCAATGCGATCAAAGAATGCAGCGAAGCGCACCAGGCCAAGTTACTTGGCGCACCTCTGCAGAAACTAGAGCGTGAAATACGGGAAGCTGCAATTGCACTTTTTAACATGCTCCCTGCAGATGCGGCGGGACCACTACTGGCGAGCATCAGCGCCGTAGCGCCGCAGTTTTTCTAATCGAGTTTTGACAATGACCACCAGCACCAGCTGGTTAATAAGAGGTTTCAGATGGCCCGCATCAGAACAGTTAAACCTGAATTCTGGACAGATGAGAAGGTGGTGGAATGTTCAATTCCAGCGCGTCTCCTGTTTATCGGGTTGTTCAACTTCGCCAACGATATGGGATGCCTTGAGCGTTCGCCAAAACGGTTGAAGATGCAAATCTTCCCTGCGGACGCGCTCGATTGCGAACCACTAATACAGGAACTGATTACTCATGGATTACTCACTGAGTATTCAGTGAATGATGTCTGCTATTTGCAGATTAAAGGTTTCCTTAAGCATCAAAAAATAAACAGGCCTTCGGCCTCAAAAATACCTCTTCCGCCAGAATTCACTGAGTCTAAGGCAGGAAAGGAAGAAAAGAGAGCTCCTAATCAAGGAGGGCTCCATGAGGACTCAGTGAATCCTCATGGAGGACTCACTGACGGAAAAGGAAGGGAAGGGAAGGGAAAAGGATCAAACCCCACTCTCTATGCGCAGGAGAGAAATTTTCCCCAGCAACCTCAGTATCTGCCTGGAGTGGATATTCCGATCGGGAAATTCGCTATGCACGACCTTTGGCTGCCGTCACAGGACTGGCCGCGACTGGCTGCTACCTGGGGTATAGCGCTTCCCGAACCGGCATACCTGCCGACAGAGCTGGCAGAGTTCACCGCGTACTGGAAATCCGAGGGGAAAGTATTCACTCAGGTTCAGTGGGAGCAGAAATTTGCCCGCAGCGTGATAAATGCCAGAGCCAAATCCAAACCACAACCAGCAACCGGAGGTAAAGACCATGCAGGAATTCAACCAGTTAACACCGCATCCCGGGCAGTTCAGGAAATTCAGGCAGCCAGAGAACGCTGGGAAAAGCAAAACGGACTTGCTGGCGGCGGATACGGCATGGCGGCTATGGACAGTCATGGGGGAAATATTTTCGAATCGGTGGACCCAGAAGAACGGGGCGGCGCCCTCGGATATGTGGATTGCCCAGATTGGATCGATGAGTGAAGCCCAGATTACTCTGGTCTGCAGTCAGTGCATGGAGCGCTGCGCCGCGGGTAACACATGGCCACCGGATCTGGCTGAATTCGTTGCTCTGGTATCTGCCAGCGGTGCTAACCCGTTCAATCTGACATCCGAATCTGTAATGGCGGAATACAAGCGCTGGAGGAATGAGTCTTACCGATACTCGGGCAGCGACAAATACCCATGGAAACAGGATGTTATGTATCACATTTGCATTGAGATGCGCAGAACCGGAGTTGAGAGGAACCTGACGGAGGGAGAGCTGAAAAAACTGGCAGAAAACTTACTCACGAAATGGACCAAACACCTGGCTAACGGGTTTTCGATTCCGCCAATTCGTCAGCAGTTGGCAGCACCGAGACATCCAGCAGGACCGACGCCAGCGCAGATTCTGATGGAAGAGTACAAACGCCGCAAGGCGGCAGGTTTAACCAAGTAAACGAGTTTTGACCATGACCAAACAATCAAAAACCAAAGTAACCAAAGCGCAGATGGTGCTTGCCATCGTTAGCCGGACGCCAGAATGCGTCCTGCAGGATGTCTGCGATGCGCTGGACTTGCAAGCCAGTACGGCAGGTAACTTGCTGCGGCAGCTCCATGCCGCGGGAAAACTCCATCGTACCCATAACGGTTGCCAGTATGTCTACCGAGTTGTTGCAGGCGTTGAGGTTCCCGATGTTGCCCTGCCGCAGGCTGTAACACAATTATCTGAAGAGGATGTGAAAAAAATCCAGGACGCACTGGCCCTGGCGAAGACGCTGGAAGACAAAAAGCTGTGGCGCCGGGCTGCGACTGTTTACACATCGATGCTTGGGATGACTACAACAGCAAACGAACTCTGGTTGCTTGCCAAAATGCGCAACCGCTGCCTGCGCAATGCGACGAGGTGCTGATTATGCCTAAAATGGAATCAACAGCATCTGGTACGGGATGTCAAAGCTAAGTTTAATTATTCCGGGGTGAGGCAAAGCTGAGATGTCCGCTGAGTGCCAACAACGGACATTATGGAAGGTCAGAATAAAAGATTAAAATGGGATGCTGTGTGCAAAAAACGCATTTTTTGCGGTTTTCTCAAGGTTTTGCTCTGCACCTTCCTAGGATACTCCACCAACAGAATACGAAAATCAATATTATCAACGATCCGGAAGTGTCTAGATTATCCGTGGCTATTCACTATAGGGCAGGATCGTCTACCGGGGCGGGGTCAGTCCATCTAGGGATGGGAAATCCCATCCTAGGACTTATGCTTTATATTGCTTTTTGAGATCGCTTCTAGCATAGCTCCACTCAATAATATTGTCGGGTCGTTGCTGATCAAAAAGGATTCGGGATTCAATACCATTACCTAAAAAGCTGGCATGCCCATTTACGTAAGAAGCTATCCCTTGCGAACCAACATGAAGAATATTTTCTAACGGTTGCTTTGTGCTTTCCGCATTGCTAAGAAGAAATAAACTTGGGTACATTTTGTTGGCACGGTGAAAAAAAAGTTCATTGTCAAAACACATTACGATGATTATTTTCCCTGACATGATATCGGAGAGCATTTCAGTTGGCAGATGCAAACTCATAAATGGCCGAGACAAAGGGTCAAAGAATGAATCGTTTATATTCACAACAGGGCTTTTTATACCGATACTATCCATCCATCCATTGAAGGCAACAAAACCCATTCCAGAATCACGGTACATCCCTAAGAACAAACATTCATCAATAGTATCAATTGCCCAATTTTTTCCTCCACGAATAACCTCCCACATTTTAAATAAGCGGTGGGTATAGAATTCAGACGGAAGATCTATTTCATCGATTTTAACTTTAGACTGATGGAGGTTGTCAAAGCCCTCGCCAGTATTAATCGCCTCCAGCACATTCATGCCACGTACGACTTGCCTTTTTATGCGTTTAAATTGCTTAACATCATTGCCAGACATATTGTTTTTGAAGTTTTCTTCAAAGTGCGGACACTTTGAGATAACAGAAAATTCGGCAGCTTCATAAATCTCATTATTCTTTTTACCTGTTTTAACTTCCACAAGCTGGAAGCCATCCAGTGGATTAAAGGTGACTAAATCCCCCACATGAACAAATGTACTCATATCAGAGACAATTGCTATGGCGTGTTTGTCCTGATTGATAAGATCAGCTGCGACCATAGAATCAATTATGTTATCTTCTGATAGATTGTCATTGACTGCATTAATAGGTAAACGCCGCAAACTCGAGTGTTCTTCATCAAGAATGCTCCAAATTAGTGAGTCAACACAACGGCGAAGAATAAGAACTTCAATTTTTTTTAAATTTATTTCATCAATACACTTTTCTTTCTTTGCTTTATCCTTGTTTCGATGATGCTCGTTTTTTTTAACTTCTAATTTTTTTATATCGCTCAGCCGAAAAACAATTTCAGACGATATAATTTTCTGTGCGTCTTTCCAATTTTTGAGGCAAGCTTCATACTCTGTAAGAAAATCCTCATTATTAGAAGGTGGTTCTTGAGTTGGATTTCCCCCCCTTATCATATTGGCAAGTGAATGCAGTCGAGCTACAAAATGAGGTGAAAAAACTGTCCAAAATTTCCTAAACGGTTTGTACTTTTCAATAAAAGCTGATTCTTCAGTATAATTTACCATAACTAAACATGCCTCTTATCTGTTTTTCTCAAGTTACAATCTACCAACCTTATTTTTACATAATTATAGTTATAATGTGAAGTCTCATTTAGATATCTTCATACAGCACGAAAGAAATATTTGAGGCTCTGACATCATAATCTTCTAAGCTGCCTGATTTTTCCTCACCTTTATATAAAGCAACTATCCATCGAGCACTTTTTGGGATGCTTTTATTTATTTCAGCAAAGTATTCACCGTCAACTTCAGCAAGCGAATGGCCTAAAACAATGACCTCATCCACATTTTTAAGCGACGAGAAAAAAACGTTCTCTTCTTTAATTATGTCTTTGCTGGGCTTGAATGTATTACCAAAGTATTTGTCTATACTATCGTATGCTTCTGCTATTCTTATATCTTGATCTGGTCCTATATATGGATTTAGTGACTTTTCCACCCTAAAACTATGACCTAGTATGAGATCTTCATCGTAACTACAATTGCCGTGAATATGCATAATTTGCGCGTCTGGAACGGCATAGATCTGTTGCAAGGTATTTGTATAATTAAATGAAAAATATAGACTTTCTCTTGGTATGGGGGGGATGTATTGTTCAGAATTGTAAGCATCGGCTATGTTAATCCCTTTAACCCAATCAGCGAATTGCTCCTTCAAGCGAGCTGACAGCATCCGTGTTATTTTATCTACTTCATACTGGTAATCGTGATGATACGCATCGCTCCAATCTTCGGTATTGTACGTAACTAAAAACATCTCACTGTTTTGAAGGATAAGTTCATAATCAATTTCACCTAAAGCACTTTCTAACTCATTCCACTCGTCTCCAGCAGGTATGTATTCTTCTATCGCGTCATATAGTTCTTTGTCATTTTTTGCTACATACGACTTAAAGTGTTTGTATCTTGTCGGTAGTCCATGTCGAATGTCAAATCCGTTTCCTATTATGTAAAGCCTCATAGCTTTTCCCTTAATCGAATTGTAAAAAGATTCTAACCAGACCTGATACCCGTTGACTACCCCTCCTCCCTTTAGTAATGCCTTCATCAAATGTAAAAACATCTGCGAACTTCCGCAGTTCGCTCAAAGCAGACCACATCCTCTGAGCCTCACATAATTGTCCGCCTTGTACCAAAAGCGGACGGCATTAATCTGGCTTCCATCACATATTCGAAAGCATTTTCATGTTAATGGGAAGCGCTTAAGCTTATGTCAGGAAAAAGGAATCCATATTCTAACTTTAAATTTGTTGATTTTTATGTAAAATCGTGGTAATAACTAATGATAAGATAATGTATCAAGGACCTAAGGAAGGTGCGAATAAGCAGGTCATTTCTTCCCAAGCTGACTCGCTGATTAAAATTTCGCGGATCTGGGCCGAT
>OKVX01001122.1_pt1 | contig 11706 bp, 10 predicted proteins | sample 1606941 | NCBI WGS metagenome assembly OKVX01 (sample SAMN03281016, study PRJEB24777) | human gut metagenome | isolation source: fecal sample PR161 from 1 month old female Malay infant, caesarean... | reverse complement strand
GGCGAGCCGCCGCTGGATATCGCGGCCATCCCGCTGGATGACAAGAAAAGTTTCGACATGCTGCAGCGCTCGGAGACCACCGCGGTCTTCCAGCTTGAATCCCGCGGCATGAAAGATCTGATTAAACGTCTGCAGCCTGACTGCTTCGAAGATATGATCGCACTGGTGGCGCTGTTCCGTCCGGGACCGCTGCAGTCGGGGATGGTAGATAACTTTATCGACCGTAAGCATGGTCGGGAAGAGATTTCCTACCCGGACGTTCAGTGGCAGCATGAAAGCCTGAAGCCGGTACTGGAGCCAACCTACGGCATCATCCTGTATCAGGAACAGGTCATGCAGATTGCTCAGGTGCTCTCCGGCTATACCCTCGGCGGCGCGGATATGCTGCGTCGTGCAATGGGTAAGAAAAAGCCGGAGGAGATGGCCAAGCAGCGCTCTATTTTTGAAGACGGCGCGAAGAAAAACGGCATTGACGGCGAGCTGGCAATGAAAATCTTCGACCTGGTGGAGAAATTCGCCGGGTACGGATTTAACAAATCGCACTCTGCCGCCTATGCTTTGGTGTCGTATCAAACCCTGTGGCTGAAGGCGCACTATCCCGCTGAATTTATGGCGGCGGTAATGACTGCCGATATGGATAACACCGAGAAGGTGGTTGGCCTGGTGGATGAGTGCTGGCGCATGGGACTGAAGATCCTGCCGCCGGACATTAACTCGGGTCTTTACCATTTCCACGTTAACGACGACGGAGAGATCGTGTACGGGATCGGCGCGATCAAAGGCGTAGGTGAAGGGCCGATCGAGGCAATCATCGAAGCGCGTAATAACGGTGGTTATTTCCGCGAGCTGTTTGATCTGTGCGCCCGCACCGACACCAAAAAACTGAACCGCCGCGTGCTGGAAAAACTGATTATGTCCGGTGCGTTCGACAGGCTGGGGCCGCACCGCGCCGCGCTGATGAACTCGCTTGGCGACGCGCTGAAAGCCGCGGATCAGCATGCAAAAGCGGAAGCCATTGGCCAGGCGGACATGTTCGGCGTGCTGGCGGAAGAGCCAGAGCAGATCGAGCAGTCTTACGCCAGCTGTCTGCCGTGGCCAGAACAGGTGGTGCTGGATGGTGAGCGTGAAACGTTAGGCTTGTACCTGACGGGGCACCCGATCAATCAGTACATCAAAGAAATTGAGCGCTATGTCGGAGGCTACAGGCTGAAAGACATGCATCCGACAGAACGTGGTAAAATCACCACGGCTGCGGGGCTCGTGATTGCTGCAAGGGTTATGGTCACCAAGCGCGGCAATCGTATCGGCATCTGTACCCTGGATGACCGTTCCGGGCGTCTGGAGGTGATGTTATTCACCGACGCGCTGGATAAATACCAGCAATTGCTGGAAAAAGACCGCATACTTATCGTCAGCGGACAGGTCAGCTTTGATGACTTCAGCGGTGGGCTTAAAATGACTGCTCGCGAAGTGATGGATATTGACGAAGCCCGGGAAAAATATGCTCGCGGGCTTGCTATCTCGCTGACGGACAGGCAAATTGATGACCAGCTTTTAAACCGACTCCGTCAGTCTCTGGAACCCCACCGCTCTGGGACAATTCCAGTACATCTCTACTATCAGAGGGCGGATGCACGCGCGCGATTGCGTTTTGGCGCGACGTGGCGTGTCTCTCCGAGCGATCGTTTATTAAACGATCTCCGTGGCCTCATTGGTTCGGAGCAGGTGGAACTGGAGTTTGACTAATACAGGAATACTATGAGTCTGAATTTCCTTGATTTCGAACAGCCGATTGCTGAGCTGGAAGCGAAAATCGATTCTCTGACAGCGGTAAGCCGTCAGGATGAAAAACTGGATATTAACATCGACGAAGAAGTGCATCGTCTGCGCGAAAAAAGCGTAGAACTGACGCGCAAAATCTTTGCCGATCTCGGCGCATGGCAGATCGCCCAGTTGGCGCGTCACCCACAGCGTCCGTACACCCTGGATTATGTCCGCCTGGCGTTTGACGAATTTGACGAACTGGCAGGCGACCGCGCTTACGCTGACGATAAAGCTATCGTCGGTGGTATCGCTCGTCTGGATGGACGTCCGGTGATGATCATTGGCCATCAGAAAGGCCGTGAAACCAAAGAGAAGATCCGTCGTAACTTTGGTATGCCGGCACCAGAAGGCTACCGTAAAGCCCTGCGTCTGATGGAGATGGCTGAGCGTTTCAATATGCCCATCATCACCTTTATCGACACCCCGGGTGCTTACCCAGGCGTGGGCGCGGAAGAGCGCGGTCAGTCTGAAGCCATCGCACGTAACCTGCGTGAGATGTCTCGCCTGAAGGTGCCTGTCATCTGTACCGTCATCGGTGAAGGTGGTTCCGGTGGTGCGCTGGCGATTGGCGTGGGCGATAAAGTGAATATGCTGCAGTACAGCACCTATTCCGTTATCTCTCCGGAAGGGTGTGCCTCTATCCTGTGGAAGAGCGCCGATAAAGCGCCGCTGGCTGCAGAAGCGATGGGCATCATTGCCCCACGCCTGAAAGAGCTGAAGCTGATCGATACCGTCATCCCTGAACCTCTGGGTGGTGCGCATCGTAAGCCGGAAGTGATGGCCGCTTCCCTGAAAGCGCAGCTGCTGGCCGATCTGGCGGACCTGGATGTGCTGAGCAAAGAAGACCTGCTCAATCGTCGTTACCAGCGTCTGATGACCTACGGTTACGCGTAAGCTTCACAATTATCTGAAAAGCCGCACACTGTTGCGGCTTTTTTTATACCTGCGGTTTACCCTGGCTATGCTTAGCTAATGTTTTTTAAGGAGGAAGCCCGTGAATATAATTGCCATTATGGGGCCACACGGCGTCTTTTATAAAGATGAGCCTATCAAGGAGCTGGAGCAGGCCCTGCAGTCACGTGGCTATCAGCTGATCTGGCCGCACAACAGCGCTGACCTGCTGAAGTTCATTGAGCACAACCCGCGGATCTGTGGCGTGATCTTCGACTGGGATGAGTACGACCTGGAGCTGTGCAGCGATATCAACAAGCTGAATGAATATCTCCCGCTGTATGCGTTTATCAATACCCACTCGACCATGGACGTCAGTGCACAGGATATGCGGATGGCGCTGTGGTTTTTCGAATACTCACTCGGCGTGGCCGAAGATATTGCGGCCCGCATTCAGCAATATACCGGCGAGTATCTGGATAACATCACGCCGCCGTTTACCCGGGCGCTGTTTACCTATGTGAAGGAAGGGAAGTACACCTTTTGCACGCCTGGTCATATGGCGGGGACGGCTTATCAAAAAAGCCCGGTTGGCTGTCTGTTTTATGATTTCTTCGGCGGTAACACCCTGAAAGCGGATGTGTCGATTTCGGTTACCGAGCTTGGCTCATTGCTGGATCACACCGGTCCACACCTTGAAGCGGAAGAGTACATTGCCCGCACCTTTGGGGCCGAGCAGAGCTATATGGTGACCAACGGTACGTCGACGTCAAACAAAATCGTCGGCATGTATGCCGCCCCGGCCGGAAGTACGTTACTCATCGACCGTAACTGCCATAAGTCGCTGGCGCATCTGCTGATGATGAGCGATGTCGTACCGCTCTGGCTGTCACCCACGCGTAACGCGCTGGGGATCCTGGGGGGAATTCCGCGCCGTGAATTCACCCATTCAGCCATAGAAAATAAGGTGGCGGCGATCCCCGGCGCAAGCTGGCCGATCCATGCGGTGATCACCAACTCCACCTATGACGGATTGCTGTATAACACCAACTGGATCAAACAGACTCTGGATGTTCCCTCGATCCACTTTGATTCCGCGTGGGTGCCTTATACCAATTTTCACCCCATCTACGCGGGTAAAAGTGGAATGAGTGGCGAACGTGTGCCGGGCAAAGTGTTTTTCGAAACGCAATCGACGCACAAAATGCTGGCTGCGTTTTCCCAGGCCTCGCTTATCCATATCAAAGGTGAGTACGACGAAGAGACGTTTAACGAAGCGTTTATGATGCACACCACCACCTCACCAAGTTATCCGCTGGTGGCCTCCATTGAAACGGCTGCGGCGATGCTGCGCGGCAATCCGGGTAAACGTCTTATCAATCGCTCTGTGGAGCGCGCGCTGCATTTCCGCAAAGAGGTTCAGCGGTTAAAAGATGAGGCTGAGGGCTGGTTCTTTGATATCTGGCAGCCGGAAGAGATTGACGAGGCGGAGTGCTGGCCAGTCGCGCCGGGTGAGGAGTGGCATGGCTTCCGTGATGCCGATGCCGACCACATGTTCCTCGACCCGGTAAAAGTAACAATCCTGACGCCGGGCATGGATGAACAGGGCAACATGAGCGACGAAGGCATTCCGGCCGCGCTGGTGGCGAAATTCCTTGATGAGCGCGGCGTGGTGGTGGAGAAAACCGGACCGTATAACCTGTTGTTCCTGTTCAGCATTGGGATTGATAAAACCCGCGCGATGGGTCTGCTACGTGGGCTGATGGAGTTTAAGCGTGCGTACGATCTGAACCTGCGCGTGAAGAACATGCTGCCGGATCTCTATGCGGAGGATCCTGATTTTTATCGCAATATGCGTATACAGGATCTGGCCCAGGGGATCCACAAACTGATCCGCCAGCACGATCTGCCGCGCCTGATGCTGCAGGCGTTTGACGTCTTGCCTGAGATGAAACTGACGCCGCACAAAGCCTGGCAGCGACAGGTGAAAGGGGAGGTAGAAACCGTTGAGCTGGAAAATCTGGTGGGACGCGTCTCGGCCAATATGATCCTGCCTTATCCGCCGGGCGTACCGCTGCTGATGCCGGGAGAGATGATCACCGAAGAGAGCCGTGCGGTGCTCGATTTTCTGCTGATGCTCTGTTCTGTGGGGCGTCACTACCCGGGCTTCGAGACGGATATCCACGGTGCGAAACGTGATGAAAATGGGGTTTACTGGGTGCGAGTCCTAAAATAAAGGTGGCTGCTTGCCAGGGGCGGGTTTTCGGTTGTAACGTTCAGGCATCATAAAAAGGAGAAGCTATGCTGGGTTTAAAACAGGTTCATCATATTGCGATCATTGCCACCGATTACGCCAAAAGTAAGGCCTTTTATTGCGACATTCTGGGCTTTACGCTGTTAAGTGAGGCCTATCGTGTGGAGCGCGACTCCTGGAAAGGCGATCTGGCGTTAAACGGGCAGTATGTGATTGAACTGTTCTCTTTTCCTTTCCCGCCTGCGCGTCCGTCCCGTCCGGAAGCCTGCGGCCTGCGCCATCTGGCTTTTAGCGTGGATGATCTTGACCGTGCGGTAAAACATCTTGAAGAACATGGCGTGAAGTGCGAAGCGATTCGTGTCGATCCGTTTACCGACAAGCGTTTTACTTTTTTCAACGATCCGGACGGTCTTCCGCTGGAGCTTTACCAGCAGTAAGCGCCATCCTGTGTGATAATGCCCGCTCTGTTCGGGCATTTTTTATGTGTAATTCTCTATGACCCTACCCGCTATTGCGCAAGCCGTTTCACCGTACCGCCAACTGCTGGTGGGATTTAGCGGTGGCCTGGATTCCACGGTGTTGCTCCATCGCCTCAAACTCTGGCGCGATCAACAGCCTGACGTTCAGCTCCGGGCGATGCATATCCATCATGGGCTGAGTCCTCATGCCGACGCCTGGGTTGCGCACTGTGAAGCGGTGTGCTCGGCCTGGGCGATCCCGCTTGAGATTAAACGGGTGGTGCTCAGAGATGAAGGGCTCGGTATTGAAGCGCACGCGCGTAAAGCGCGCTATGCCGCATTTACCGCGGCATTACAGCCCGGTGAAGCGCTGGTCACGGCACAGCACCTTGACGACCAGTGCGAAACCTTTTTGCTGGCGTTAAAACGGGGAAGTGGCCCGGCGGGGCTCTCCGCCATGCCTGAACGCTCTGATTTTGCCGGGACGCAATTATTGCGTCCGCTGCTTGGCGAGTCGCGCGCATCGCTGGAGGCCTGGGCGCAGCAATATCAGCTGAGCTGGATTGAAGATGAGAGCAATCAGGACGATGGCTACGATCGTAATTTCCTGCGTCTGCGTGTTTTGCCGTTACTGACCGCACGCTGGCCGCACTTTGCAGACGCGACAGCACGAAGCGCCCTGCTGTGTGCCGAACAGGAGAGCCTGCTGGATGAACTGCTGAGTGAAGAACTGGCTGAACTGATTTCGGTAAACGGGGCGTTGGCGATCGCACCGCTGGAGGCGATGAGTCCGGTTCGTCGGGCCGCGCTGCTGCGCCGTTGGCTGGCCTCTCACCGTGCCACGATGCCATCGCGTGCCATGCTGGGACGTATCTGGGACGAAGTCGCCCAGGCGCGGGAGGATGCAACGCCGTGCGTGCACCTGAACGGTTTTGACGTCAGGCGCTATAAAGGCCAGCTGTGGTGGGTGAAATCAACCCCCTCGCTTGCAGATGTGGTGCTCGGCTGGCCATCGCCTGCGAAACCGCTGCTGTTGCCCTGGGATATGGGAAGCTTGTCTCTGGAGACGCCAGGCCATGTGCGTTTACCGAAAGCCGATGAACCGGTCACCGTGCGCTTTAAGGCCAGCGGTATGCTGCACATTGTCGGACGTAACGGTGGAAGGAAGCTCAAAAAAATCTGGCAGGAGTGCAATGTGCCGCCCTGGTTGCGCGATACCACGCCGTTACTTTTTTACGGTGAAACGCTGATTGCGGCGGCAGGGGTGTTCATTACAGAAGAGGGCTGGGCAGAATCGGGCGTGGGTCTGGAGTGGAAAGCGTAACGGGCAGCCAGGCTGCCCGTTAGTGTCATCAGGATTCGCTCACCACGACGGTGCCGATTTGCGGGTGGCTGAAGCTGGCAATTTTGTCCAGGCGTAGCTCACGCGTCGCACCGGCGTCTTCCACTATCAGATATTCCACATTCTTACGTGAAACCAGGTCGCTGGCTTTCGCCTTCAACACTTCGCCATCTTTTAACTCCAGCGTCAGTATTAAATGATGCTGGCAGGCGAGTTCGAGGTTGTCATAGTCATCACAATTGATGGGTTGATAAGTATCATTCATCGACATAATCGCTCACCAGTAAATTCGCCGCAGCATACGCTGCTTTTTCCCTGACCGACTCTGAAAGGCTCTCATCAGAGGCCACTTCATTAAGCACCTTCAATACACAGCCCAACGCGTCCGGGACATACCCCAGATCTCCGCTGGCGATTTCCGCATACCGTTTGCGAATTAACTCACAATAATTATTCACATCCCCTCCCGCCAGCGCACTGACTTACTGTGAGATATCATTAAGCCTACGAAGATAAACTCGGTTTAGCAAGGTGACTATACCATACTCATTTAAGCAATATCAGAGCCTTGATGGCGCCGTATTCATCACGGCGTAACAGCCTTTTGCCGCTGTTTTCGCTACAATGTGCGCCTGATTCGAAAGGAGTTCTCCCATGGCGCTGAAAGCGACAATTTATAAAGCGGTGGTCAATGTGGCTGACCTTGACCGCAACCAGTTTCTGGATGCGTCACTGACGCTGGCGCGTCACCCCTCTGAAACCCAGGAGCGCATGATGCTGCGCCTGCTGGCGTGGATTAAATATGCCGACGAGCGTCTGCAGTTTACCCGTGGCTTAAGCGCAGAAGACGAGCCGGAAGCCTGGCTGCGTAACGATCATCTGGGTATCGATTTATGGATTGAACTTGGTCTGCCGGATGAGCGCCGCCTTAAAAAGGCGTGTACCCAGTCTGCGGAAGTGGCGCTATTCGCGTACAACCAACGCGCTGCGGAAATCTGGTGGCAGCAAACCAAGAGCAAGTGCGGTCAGTTTAAAAACCTCACGGTCTGGTATCTGGATGATGAACAACTGGCGCAGCTGAGCGAATTTGCCAGCCGGACGATGACTCTGCAGGCGACGATCCAGGACGGCGCAATCTGGCTTTCTGACTCTCAGAATAATCTGGAAATTCATCTGACGGCGTGGCAGCCTGCTTCATGATCGTGTTGTCCCGAAACGTCAGCATCCCGGACAATGAGCTGGAGATCACCGCCATCCGTGCGCAGGGGGCGGGGGGACAGCACGTTAACAAGGCTTCAACCGCTATCCATTTGCGCTTTGACATTCGGGCCTCAAGCCTGCCAGAGTATTATAAGGAAAGTCTGCTCGCTGCCAGCCATCATCTGATCACCAGTGACGGTGTCATTGTGATCAAGGCGCAGGAGTACCGTAGCCAGGAGTTAAACCGGGAAGCGGCTATGGCCAGACTGGTGGCGGTGATAAAAGAATTAACTACGGTGCAAAAAAGCCGTCGGGCAACGCGGCCAACCCGCGCATCGAAAGAGCGTCGGTTGTCGTCAAAGGCTCAGAAATCCACAGTGAAAGCACTACGCGGTAAAGTTCGTCGCCCTTTGGATTGACGAAAAGGAACACTATTTCATAAGGAATTCATTGTGAAAAAAGCATTATGGTCAGCGTTGGCAGTGAGTACGCTCTTTGCGCTTTTCGGATGTAACAACCGTTCGGAAACGCAGGTCCTGCAGCCCACGCAGAATGAAGAGTTAAAGCCAATGCAGCAGAGCTGGCGCGGCGTACTGCCTTGTGCCGACTGTGAAGGTATTGAGACGTCGCTGTTCCTGCAAAAAGACGGTACGTGGGTCATGAATCAGCGGTATCAGGGCGCGAAAGAACCCTCCTCTTTTGCGACTTACGGGACATGGGCACGCACGGCCGAGAAACTGGTGTTGACCGATACGAGCGGCGAGAAAACGTATTTCCGCGCCAAAGGCGAGGGGATGGAGATGCTCGACCGTGAAGGCAACCCGATTGAATCCCAGTTCAACTACACGCTGGCTCCGGTGAAAGCGGCGCTGCCGGCCACGCCGATGCCGATGCGGGGCATGTATTTCTATATGGCTGATGCGGCCATCTTTACAGACTGCGCAACGGGTAAGAAAGTGAGCGTGGCGAACAATGCCCAGCTGGAACGGGATTATGCGGTCGCACGCGGAAATGACAGTAAGCCGGTATTATTGACGGTCGACGGTCACTTTACGCTTGAGCCAAACCCGGATAGCGGCGAGTTGGTGAAAACCCTTGTGGCAGATAAAGACGCGAAGTTCGCGGCAGGCAAAGACTGTAACAGTAAATAACGCTGGCTTTGCGCCATGAAAAAACCCCGCCTGAGCGGGGTTTTTTTATTTAACCTTTGATGGCTTTTACCAGGTAATCAAGGATATCACCGGTCTTGATCATCTGTTTTTCGCCGCTACGACGGTATTTATATTCAATCTCGTCGCTGTCGAGGTTACGGTCACCGATAACGATGGTATGAGGAATACCAATCAGTTCCATATCAGCAAACATCACGCCCGGACGTTCTTTACGGTCGTCCATCAGCACTTCGATACCCTGCGCGCGCAGCTCTGCGTACAGTTTCTCAGCCAGCTCCTGCACACGGTAAGACTTGTGCATGTTCATTGGCAGGATCGCCACCTGGAACGGCGCGATGTTATCCGGCCAGACAATGCCACGCTCGTCGTAGTTCTGCTCAATCGCCGCAGCCACCACGCGCGTGACCCCGATACCGTAGCAACCCATGGTCAGGATCTGGTTACGGCCATCTTCACCCTGAACGGCAGCGTTCAGCGCACGGGAATATTTATCGCCCAGCTGGAAGATATGGCCCACTTCGATGCCGCGTTTAATCATCAGGGTGCCCTGGCCATCCGGGCTTGGATCGCCTGCAACAACGTTGCGAATATCCGCCACTTCTGGCGTTGCCACATCGCGATCCCAGTTGATGCCAAAGTAGTGTTTACCATCAATGTTAGCGCCTGCAGCGAAGTCGCTCATCGCCGCAACCGTGCGGTCAATCACAACAGGCACAGGCATATTCACCGGACCCAGAGAGCCTGGGCCTGCGTTTACGACGGCGCGGATTTCCGCTTCCGTTGCGAAGGTCAGTGGGCTGGCAACCTGTGGCAGCTTCTCAGCTTTCACTTCGTTCAGCTCGTGATCACCGCGTACCAGCAGGGCAACCAGCGGGTATGCACTGCCTTCTGTGGATTTCACCAGCAGCGTTTTAACGGTTTTTTCGATCGGCAGCGCAAACTGCTCAACCAGCTCGGCAATGGTTTTGGCATTTGGCGTGTCAACCAGCGTCATTTCCTGGGTTGCCGCGCCGCGTGGTTCTTTTGGTGCCAGTGCTTCAGCAAATTCAATGTTTGCCGCGTAGTCAGAGGAGTCAGAGAAGATCACATCGTCTTCACCGCTCTGCGCCAGAACCTGGAACTCATGGGACGCGCTACCACCGATAGAGCCGGTATCGGCCTGCACAGCACGGAAATCCAGACCCATGCGGGAGAAGATTTTGCTGTAAGCCTCGTACATTTTGTCGTAGGTCTCTTGCAGAGATTCCTGAGAAGTATGGAAAGAGTAAGCATCTTTCATCAGGAATTCGCGAGAACGCATAACGCCGAAACGTGGGCGAACTTCGTCACGGAACTTGGTCTGGATCTGGAAGAAGTTCAGCGGCAGCTGTTTGTAAGAGCTCAGCTCATTGCGAATCAGATCGGTGATCACTTCTTCATGCGTCGGGCCGAGGACGAACGGACGCTCGCCACGGTCAACGAAGCGCAGCAGTTCAGGGCCATATTGCTCCCAACGGCCGCTCTCCTGCCACAGGTCAGCGGGCTGAACCACGGGCATGGACACCTCGATAGCACCGGCGTTATTCATCTCTTCACGCACGATGTTTTCGACTTTTTTCAGGACGCGCACGCCGGTCGGCAGCCAGGTATACAACCCGGAGGCCAGCTTGCGGATCATCCCGGCGCGCAACATCAACTGGTGGCTGATGACTTCGGCGTCGGCAGGTGTCTCCTTCAGTGTGGAGAGCAGGTATTGGCTAGTACGCATGTTGTTACGGTTCCATTTGGACGATTGGAACAGACTCAAAAGGAGCCTGATTCAAAAAAAGTGATTCAGTTTACCAGCGAGAAAGAGATGCCAAAAGTAGAGGGAGGAGAAATTAACGGCCTTCCAGCGCAAACACTTCAAAACCTGCCGCAGTCACGCGCCAGCGCACGTTAAAATCCAGCAACAAGACAGCGTACGTTTTCCCCATTTCCTCATCTTTACGGTATGCCGGGCGCGGATCCTGCGCCAGGACGTCAATAATAAACGACTTTAGCTGCGGGTAACGCTTTTCTAACTGAGGAAATGTCGCTTCGATCTCCGGTGTGAAGTACACCGGCATATCCGCGACGGGGGCCTGCTGCGCATAACTGGCGCTGGCATGCGGCAGAGCCTCAGCAAAGGGTAAATACGGTTTGATATCCACGACAGGCGTGCCGTCGACGAGATCGAGACTGCCCAGTTGCAAAATGACACGCTCTTTCTCGCAGTGAATGCCTTTAAGCTCCACCAAAGACATGCCAATCGGGTTAGGGCGGAAGGTCGAGCGTGTGGCGAAAACACCCATCCGCGCATTACCCCCGAGCCGTGGCGGGCGTACCGTAGGGCGCCAGCCGCCGGCCATGGTCTGGTGGAAAATAAACACGACCCAAAGATGACTGAATGCTTCGAGTCCGCGTACGGCTTCGGCCTGATTATAGGGAGGCAACAGATGGAGTTCGCCGCCCCCGTGTTTAACCAGACCCGGCTGACGGGGAACGGCAAACTTCTCTTTATAGGGAGAGCGAATGACGCCTATCTGCTCAAGGGCAAATGTGGTC
>OKVX01001118.1_pt1 | contig 11725 bp, 7 predicted proteins | sample 1606941 | NCBI WGS metagenome assembly OKVX01 (sample SAMN03281016, study PRJEB24777) | human gut metagenome | isolation source: fecal sample PR161 from 1 month old female Malay infant, caesarean... | reverse complement strand
CTTAGTCTCGTGGGCTCGGAGATGTGTATAAGAGACAGAAAAAACCTAATTTCCCAAAATAATAAAAAAAATCCCCTTTCGGGGATAATATTAATCATTAAAATTCACTGATCCATCTTCATTAAAATTATAAAGATATCCTTCTAATACTATAGGTTCTGTTCTCATTGAACCATCTTCATTAAAGTAATAGTACTTATCATCTTTGTAAAGCCATCCACATCTCATTGTTCCTGAATAATTTATATAGTACCATTTATCTTTATATTCAACCCATTCACCAGATTTCATACTTCCATCATTATTTAAATAGTACCAATCATCTTTATATTGAGCCCAACCAGTTTTCATTGCTCCATTTTGTGATAAATAGTACCACTTTTTATAATCTAAAATCCAACCAGTTTCCATGGAACCATCATTATTTAAATAGTACCAGTTTTCTTTATCTACAATCCAACCAGTTTTCATACTTCCATCTTGGTCTAAATAGTACCATTCACCATTATTTTTGACCCAATCAGTTCTCATTACTCCATTCATATCTAGATAATACCACTTACCTTCATATTCAACCCAGCCAGTTCTCATCATTCCATCATTTCCTAGGTAATATGTATTTCCGCCTTCATTAATCCAGCCAGTTTTCATATTGCCTCTGCCATTAAAATAGAAATATGAGTCATAGTTCATATCAAAAAACCATGTATTTTTCAAAGGTTGTCCAACAGCATCATTATATCGCCATCTTCCATTTACAATTACCCATTGATTAGGTTTAAGTACAGAGTTTATTGAATCAGATACATTAGGTGTTACAGGTATTCCTCTATAAATATTCAACACATATGTTGATTTTCTTTTTGTTTCATCATCAACTACATCTAAAGTAATTGTGTATTTACCTATGCCCTTAAATTTTAATGATAAAGAATTGGTAAAGTCTAATTTATTACCATTAACAAATAAACTATACTCATCACCAAAAGTTTCTACTTCAAGCTTAACCAACTGTCCATTTTCGTCACTTTCGATATTATAGTTCTTTTTATTAACAAAATAACCTATATTACTTTTATCAAGTGTAATATTCTTTAAATATACCTCATCTGCTCCACCTCTATAAATATATAAAGTATAAACTGTTTTATCTTGTGCAGATCCATATTTATCTTTATCATTTTGTACATCATCTTCAGAAAAATCATCATTATCTGTATATTCTTCTTCATTATTATCATTATTTTTTATTACTTCAATAACGACCTTATTTTTTCCCATTTCAAGACTTAAATCCTTTTTGAATTTATCATCTTTTGTAATTACTTTTCCGTTTATTTTTATAATATCATTGTCATTTTCTGGTCTGGTTTTTACATATATATCTTCTACATCTTTATCTACATCAACTATATATTCGTATTTATCCTTAATAAATTCTATATCATAACCTAAACCCACATATATATCCTTTAGATAAGGCTTGTCTTCAATGTTTTTTGCATAAGCTTCCACACATGTTAAACTGCCTGATAACATTTCTATACCTATTAAGGAATATAATGCCAATACAGTTGCTGCAATGCCCTCTCTTAATTTTCTCATTCTTCCTCTCCTTATTATGCATTCATACGTTTATGTTAACACTATACACTAAACCTGTAAACCTCCATAAAAAAGCTTTAACTTAAATTTTTCTTAATAATTCCTTAAAAAACTTATATTCAATTCACATCCTTAACTGAGTAAATTACACAATTCTCACTATTATCAATTTATAGTTATACTTGTCAAATATACTATTAGTAATTTTGGTTCCAAATCAAAATATGTTCTATGTTCTTTATGATTAAAAAAATTAATAAATTAAATTTTAATTCACAGAAATAATAAAGAAGGACTGTTACAAGATATCTTGTAACAGTCCATTTCTTATGCAGAATTTATATTGTTTTAACTAATATGCCTTACTTTGCACATTTAATATTTACAATACTATATTTATCTAAGAGTATGTTAGTGGTAATAATTAATACTTACTAATTATCTGATCCAAGCTCCGTTTGATCCTAACTTATAACCATCTATAGTTGTGTTTTTAGCCATAGCTCCGTTTGATTGTAAGTAGTACCAGTTTCCATCAGTATCTAATAACCAACCAGTTTTCATTGAACCATTTGAGTTTAAGTAGTACCAAGTTCCATTGTCATTTAACCAACCAGTCTTCATAGCTCCGTTTGATTGTAAGTAGTACCAAGTTCCGTTGTCATTTAACCAACCAGTTTGCATAGCTCCCTTGTATCCGTTTGATACTGGGTTTAAGTAGTACCAAGTTCCGTTAACATTTACCCAACCTGTTTGCATAACTCCGTTAGCATTGAAGTAGTACCAAGTTGATCCATCTAATAACCATCCTGTAGTCTTAGTTCCATCAGCCTTGTTGTATGACCAAGTTCCATCTGCGTTAGTAACCCATCCAGCTTTAGTTTCTTCTTTATCGCCTTCATCTGTTCCATTACCATCTTTAGTTTGAACTGTAGCGAATACTTCGTTTTCTTTGTTCCAAGCGATTAAGTTGTTTTCGTCATATACATCTAAATGATCGATAGTTCTGTCACAAGTGTAAACTTCAACGAATTCTGTACCATTGAATTTGTAGATCTTACCTTTGTTTACAGCCCAAGTGTTTCCTTCAGCGTCTATTGATACTGCATTTGCTCCACCTTCGATTTTTTCATCATCATCTTGATCTTTAACTGCTACATAAACGTCTAATTTCTTAGTTCCATCGTTCTTAGTAACTTTTTCTTTCTTTAACTTGATTGTATTAACATATACTTTTCCATCTTCGCTTACTGTTGTTACGTAGATTGTATCTTTTATAACTCTTACCATGTTGTTTTCATCAAGTAATAATTCTTCAGCTTTTGCTGTATCATCATTATCTTTGTCAATGTAGAAGTTACTTGAGATTTCATATGAATCTACAGATTTTGGCATGTAAGCTCCATCTTTAGTATCTCCTTGAGCTTTAGAGATCTTTTGGATGTATGTTCTTGTTCCATCAGCTTCTCCAGCAATTGTAACATTTACTTTTGTTATAGCGTATAGGTAGCTGCTGTCTTGAGCTATTACCTTTGGAGCTTCTGCTAATGATACCATAGCATCATTCTTTTCTTTATCGAATTCAGTTACTCTTACAGCACTGTCAGTTGTTGAAACTGTCATGTTAGCTAATGCTGAAGCATCAATGTATTTTCCTGATTCATTAGCAAAACCGTAGAATGTTTTGTCTGAATCTGCACTCTTAACTCCGTATGAGTACCAAACATCTCCAAATTGATTTCCAAGAACTTGTGCTATTTCATCGTTGTTTTCAAATACTATTTTATTATTTACTGTAGCGTATCTGTCATCAGCTTTCTTTAATGTAGTTCTTAATTTTAATTCAACGTTGTTTCTTAAATCTTCAATACTTTCATCATCAAGAACTTTACCAGATGATAAATCTAATAAATAGTCTTCTCCATCGTTTTCTACTATTGTATATTTAGTTCCGTATTTTTCTGAACCAAATTCATAATCTTCATCATTTTCTAAGAATGAATCTTTTGTTCCGTTGTTGAAGTATAATCCGCTTTCATCATCATCAGTTAAATAACCGTCATAAACATATTTTCCATCACCGTAAGCAACTGCTGCATCGATGTTTCCTTCTTGTACTTCTAATTTTGCTGCAGCACTAGCTGATACTGCTGGTACTATTGAAGCAACTGCAGTTGCAGCTACCATTAATGCTGTTAATTTGTTCATTCTTTTTATCATATTCTTTTCCCCCTGAAATTTTTTCTTTCCCAAATTAGTCAATTCAATTACGTAGATGACACACCATACTAATTTCTCATACTGTCATATTTAAAATTATTTTATTTTTTCAATTTTAAACTTTTTTCTACATCTCTGTCGTTTTCTGTATGTCTCATCTATCGACAAACTTATAATAACATAGGGACATGTTTTTTAAAACACTTTTTTAATATAATTATAATTCCTATAAAACCTTTATATTCCTTTAAGTATAATTTTTCACTCTTAAAACGTTTTCTTTTTTCATTTTTATTCCTTTTAATACTTTTTTATTTATTTAAGTAATATATTTATACGAATAAAATACAAATTGCAAACTTTTTTATAAAAAATAGTAAAAAAACTGCTTCGTAAACTATGTATTTTTACTCCTTTTAGAAATTATTAAAAAATTTTGTTACATTATAATATATATGTTGCAATAGTTATTCTGAATATAATTTCAAAAATTCTGTAAGGATTTTCACCTTAATTGTCAATTCTCAACTGTCAATTGTCAATTGCAATATATATATAGATAAAAAATAAAAAGATGACTTCTGTATAATACAGAAATCACCTTTTATATACTTCAATTAAGTATTTATTTATAGAGTTTACTATTTTGTAATAGCTATTCCAGTTGCATAATATACTTTACCATCTCTAACAACTCTAATAACACCTTTTGCATCTAAAGTAGAACCTTTTTTAACTTCTACTAAATATCCACCATCTTCTTCACTTATAATAGCATCTTCATTAGTTACATAAAGATCTCTAACTACATAGTCTCCATCTTTACTTTTATTTAAAGTATTCTTAAATGCTATTTTATAAGTGTCAACATCTGCTTCTTTATCAGAAACATTTTCTACAGTGATGTTAGCTGAAGTACTGTAATCTTTTATAGCAGCTGGAGTTGATGATGATGATCCACCACCACCATGTGAGCTTCCGCCTGATGATCCGCTATCGCTATCAGTATCTTTATCAGTGTTTGAACTTCCACTGTTATTTCCTGAATCAGTTGTTCCAAATACTTTATCAGCCTTTGGAGCATCTCCTATACATGCACCATTAGTACCAAATGTATATTTAACTCCATTTATTTCAACTTCACCTGTTGCCATAGCTCCATTAGATTGTAAGTAATATGTTTGTCCATCAACCTTAATTACACCTGTAAGCATTGCTCCTGATCCTTCAGCAAAGTACCAAGTTCCATTATCATTTATCCATCCAGTTTTCATTGCTCCTGATGGTTGTAAGAAGTACCATTTTCCAGCATCTTGCATCCATCCAGTTTTCATTGCCCCTGCTTGATCAGTAAAATACCATTGTCCATAACCTGCTGAATAATCTATAACCCAACCTGTTTGCATTGCTCCTGATTGTGCTGCATAATACCAAGTTCCATTATCATTTATCCATCCAGTACTCATATATCCTGTTTCATCAAAATGATACCAAGTTCCATCAATTTGTCTCCATCCTATAGACCATGAATTCCCTTCAGTATTCCACCAACCTTTAGCATCTTGCTTCCATGCAGCTGAAGCAGCTACTGGAGATACAGCTGTAACTGTTACTAATGTTAATGCCATAGCAACTAATTTTTTTAAATTTAAACTTTTCATTATTAATTACCTCCTAGTTAATTTTATTTTCATCATAAATATGTTTATAATCAATCCTAAAAAGAGAATAATAATAGATATTGCGCATAATAATTTTGAAAAATATTCTGCACATTGTAAAAACATAGGTTCAAAGTAAGCTTTGTTTAAATTAATATCTATATGCGTATATACTTTTGACATATACACATAGCCAAAAATTAAGCTCATAATAACTCCTGCTGCTAAAACAGAATTTCCAATTATAACAAGTCCATTTACAACAGATTCCTTATTAACAAAAAATATTAGCACACACATTATTACTATTAATAATAACAATACATAAAAATTGTTATACAAAGCAGATGTAATTTTTATCGCTGCATTAAATTCATTTGAATTGATAACTTTTGAAAAATTTAACTTTTCCATTTCAGCGTTTATTATTTTTTCTGCTTCTTCCATTAATTTTGATGAAATTTCATTGACCTTTTCATCAAAATTTTTATTCCCATCCATTAATACAGATGTAACAATTTCTTGTATTCTCTTTTTTGAAACTTTAGTTTCATTATTTTTATTATCATTATTAGCATTAGATTTATCTGCTTGTACATTATTATTTATTGTTTCATTTGAATCTGTGCTATTTGAAGAATTGGATGAATCTGTAGACTTATCAGAAACTTCATCTTTTTGTACTCCTGAATCTGATGATTCTTCACTCTGTGATTCCTCATCTAAATATCCGTTTTCCTCAAGATAATTCCAAACATCCTGTTCACTAATTCCTCTTTCAGCAGCCTTTCTTCTAGCTTCTTCTTCCGTCAATCCTTTTTCTTTAAGCATGGCTCTTCCTTGGGCTTCAAGTTCTGCACGGCTTGCCATATTCACTAAAGTTAAGTCATTACTTCTATTCTCATTTAAATTGTTTATATTAAACATATTTTCACCAATCAATTTCTCGTTACTATTTACAGTATTAATTGGTGTTAAACACATATCATTACTTTGAATACTGCTCGTTAAATTTTTATCATTTTTAATCGTAGCTTCAAATCCAGTTAATGTATTTAATGCTTTTGCTACTCGTTCTTTATATATTGTTGTATCTATTTCTGGAATATTAGCTTCCCCTTTAATCAAATCAGAAATTATACAATCTAAAACAGTATCAGCTTCTTTTCTTATATCCTCTTCTGTTATTATTGACTCTTTAAGATTTTCACTTATATCATTACCTAATATAGCCACCATTTTATTGCTTAAGGCTTGTTCAACATTAGAATATGTATTGCTATCTTCTAATAATCTTAAATAAATGCCTTTGTTAGTCGCTGAAAATCTTATAATACTTGATAATACAGTTAGGATAATTGTAACAACTAATATAATTGAAAGAATTATATTAGCAAATTTTTTGGAATTGTTCATTTATTAACACTCCATTTTGAGGATTATTGTATTTTCCCAAAATAATCTTTTAAGTCTGACCATGAATTAATTTTATTTTCTAATTCATCTTTTAAGCTATATACATTTTCAGAATTTACTTGGAAAACTATCTTTGAACCTTTTTTAAGTGTAACAACTCTTCTGTTGTTAGAATTTTTTCCATATTCTAATGTTCCATATGGTGAAACGTTAAAATAATGTTTAATAATAGAACTTAATTCTGAATTGCTTTTTCCATTTGCATCTACAAACTCATTTAACATATCTTGTAACGCTGCTTTAGCTGCTTTAAATGTTGCATCAGTTGTTATATCTGTACCTTGTGTTTGATTAATATCTTGAAGTGCTTCAAATATTTCTTTAGCACCTTTTCCATTCTTGTACATATCTTGAATTGTGTCATTTACCTTTTTTGCTAATTCTTTATCTTCTATTGAATTATTAACACAAGCTTTTACCCTATCTACTAAAGCTTGATTAACATATTTATTAACAGCTGTATCTGCATCAATACTAACATCATTAATAACTTTTTGTCCTTTCCATGCATTCATTGCTACCTTTTTAGCTGCCTCGTTTCTATTTCCAACTGATTCAGCTGCAAATACACTCATTGAGGTACATGTTACTAATGTCAAAGTAATTGCACCCACTGATAATAGTTTTTTCATTTTCATTATTACTATCTCCCTTCAATTGTCATATTTTTATTTAATAAATTTTATATAATAAATTTATTTGCCTAAAATATTACATTATCAATAATATCATATTTTTTCTTAAATTTCTATATTTTAATAAATTGACAAATTATAGGTATTATTTTATAATAAAAATACTCTTTTTTTACACTTTATACATATAAATTTGATATTTAATTGTAAAAATGATAAATTATATAAGTAAAAGAAAATATATTCCATACAATTATAATGTTGGCAACTACTTATAATACTATTTGACATTATTTTTAAGTAAATTATCAAATATGACATATATTGTTTTGGAATATTATATAAATACTTATTAAGGAGTGTCTTTACTATGAAAGGGAAAATAATAAAAAGCTTTATTGCTGGACTAGCACTTGTTCTTGGAGTTTCTGTTGTAAATCCTATATGTGCATCTGCTGCATGGAAACAGGATTCAAACGGATGGTGGAATACTGAGGGAAATTCTTATTCTACTGGATGGAAACAAATTGATGGTGCATGGTATTACTTTACTTCAAATGGTTATATGCAAACTGGATGGGTTAATGACAATGGTTCATGGTATTATTTAAATAATAATGGTGCTATGAAAACTGAATGGATTAATGATAATAATTCATGGTATTTCTTAAATGCTAACGGAGTTATGCAAAAAGGATGGATTAATGATAATGGTGCCTGGTACTACACAAATGAAAGTGGAGTTATGCATACAGGATTCTTAACATTAGATAATAAAACTTATTACTTAAATGAATCTGGTTCTATGGTTACAGGTGACATAACATTAAACGGAATTAAATATTCTTTTGATGGAAATGGTGAAAAAATAGGATTAACTACTGGAGAAACTACTGGTTCTACTGATGCAACTACCGAAAATGAAACAGTTAAAGATGAAACAACTTCTGGTGGTGGCGGAGGTGGCGGTGCTACTTCAGATTCAAATGATTCTACCTTTGCTTCATACTCTGATTTATACGGAAAATGGACTGTTAAATCTTATATCAAAAATTCTGGAATGAATACTAGTCTTTCATCTGATCAAATTGATTTAATTGTAGGTGAAAAATTCACAGTTGCTAAAGATAAGATTTATCATACTTTATATAGTGTTTCAAATCCAACTATAGATGAAAATATATTAGATAATTCAGAATTCAAAGATAAATTCGGAATAGATATATCTAATCTAGAAATCAAAGGCGATAAAGTTAATTGTATAACAATATCAGCTGAAGATGAATCAGGTATAACTAGAACTGGATATGTTATTGTAGCTAGCAACAAGAGTGTTTACGCTATTGGTAAAGGTGCTGCATTTAAATTAGCAAAAGCTTAAATTTTTCAAATAACAAGTAATTTATAAATAAAATTTCTTAGAATTTCTAATAGTTATATATAAATTTATGCATGTTAATTCAAAGTTAAATTTACAATAGAAAAAACAAAATGATTTGCCTTTTTAGGACAAGTCATTTTGTTTTTTTATATAAAAATAATATAAATATTCTAATCTATGTTTTACAATATATATACCTTGATAGTTGCCCCTACAAACAATTAATATTGGTATAAAAACTACTCTCTTCTAAGTGAGTCTACAGGATCAAGTCTTGATGCTTTTGCTGCTGGCATTACACCTGCAATAATACTTATAATTACACTTAAACATATACCAGTTATTATATGATTAGTATCTATTAAAAGTAAATCAACTGAAAAAATCTGTAATGACATTCTATTTATAAGCTTCATAATAACTATAGATATTCCAACTCCAGCTAGTCCACTAAATATACCTATTAGAAACGCTTCACTTACAAATATTCTTCTTATATCTTTTTTTCTAGCACCGACTGCCTTAAGTATTCCTATTTCTTTAATTCTTTCAACAACACTCATATACAGTACTACAAGTATCATTATTGAAGATACTACAAGTGATATTGCTGCAATTCCTGACAAAACATATGTTGTAATACTTATCATTTCATTAAATAAATTTGTCATCTGCTCTTGTGATGAACCCGTGTATCCCATTTCTTCAGCTTTTAATTTTATTCCATCTGTATAGTTTTCAGCACTACTTGTAATATATGCTGTGTTTGGCTTTAACTCTCTGTTATTTTGTGTATATATTTTTTCTAAATCAGAATAATTTATAAAAGCACATTTTATCATTGAATTAAAATCTCCATATGCACCTTCATATATTCCGCTCACAATAAATTCATTTTTAACTTTAGTCTCGCCTATAAGAATACTTAGCTTTACCTTTTGCCCAATAATATTTTCTCCTAATTTATCAGCAACAGATTTATTTATTAAGATTTCACCTTCTTTTGGAAGATTTCCACTAGAAAGACTACTTTCAAGTATTCCAGAAGAAACTGTGGCAAGTCTTATTATATTGCATCCGCCATGATCTGTACTTACAGAATTTGCTCCCATGGCAATTACGTTATAACCTTTTTCAACACTATCAACATTTTCTATTGATTTTAACTTTTCAAAATCCTCTTCTTCAAAGGATGTCCCACTATTCATTTTAGGTATATCTATTATGTTATCACTATCTTTAAATTCCTCATGGGATTCTGGCATATTAACTTCAATAACAAGAGGATTTACATAATTGTCCATGGCATTATTAAAATATGTTTTTATTCCATTTCCAAAACCAAGCATTAAAACAACTCCCATTATTCCAATACTTGCTCCAAGTGATATTAAAATATTTCTAAGAAATTTTTCTTTCATATTAGTAAGGGCTAATTTTACTGCACTAAACACACTTAGATTTTTATTTTTCCTTTTTATATGTAAATTACTATTTAATCTTTTTCCATTCTCATATTTTTCTCCATAACTTAAATCAGCCTCATACTCTTTTATCTGTTTATTCCTAATATCCTTTACTATTAGCCCATCTTTTATCTCTACTATTCTATCTGCACATGATGCTACTTTTTCAGAATGAGTTACCATTATTACAAGTTTGCCTTCTTTAACAATTTCATTTATAAGATTTAAAATCTGATCTGTATTGTGTGAATCAAGGCTTCCTGTTGGCTCATCTGCTATTATTATGTGAGGATTATTAACCAAAGCACGTGCTATTGCAACCCTTTGCTTCTGTCCTCCTGATAACTTATCTGGCTTCTTATCTTCATATTTTTCAAGTCCTACCTTTTTTAATATTTCTCTGCCACTCTTTACTCTACTTGATTTTGAAGCTCCACTAATTATCATAGGTATAGTAACATTATCTAAAACAGATAAATGTGGTATAAGATTAAAACTTTGAAATATAAAGCCAACCTTGTCCTTTCTATAAATATCAAGTTGTTTTTGATTATATGTATTTATATTATTCCCTTCAACAATAATGTCACCACTATAGTCAGAGTCAAGCCCACCAATAAGGTTCATAAGAGTAGACTTTCCACTACCAGATTCACCAATAATAGCAATAAATTCTCCCCTTTCAAAAGAAATATCTATATCCTTAAGAGCATGGAATCTATTCTTCTTACTACCATCATAATATTTATTTATATTTTTTAATTGCACTAATTTCATCTATTTTTCTCCATAACAAATCTTTTCATATGTGTAGTCTTTTTATAGTGTTTTCCTCTTGCACTTGAAAATATAAAAAATAAAGTATTAGCAAGTATACCTCCACCAAAATCAATAAGAACATCCACTACACTTGATGTCCTGTTTTGAATGAAAATCTGAAAAAATTCATCTATAACAGCTACAAAGAGCACTGTAAACAGCGTATATATAAGTAAATTATTATCATCTATCTTAAAATATCTAAATGTAAAACATAAAACTATCCCCAATAAAAAAAACTCAAATGCATGAGCAATCTTTCTGACTATAAGGTTAAGTTCAGTTTCATTTACCTTATATAATAAAATTTCACCAGCTTTAGTCTTTGATACTACTTTAATTAAATTATTAACAACTTCCCTGCTTCTTGTGTTTGATACTGTAGATATCCTGTCTCTTATACACATCTCCGAGCCCACGAGACTAAGGCGAATCTCGTATGCCGTCTTCTGCTTGAAAAAA
>OKVX01001113.1_pt1 | contig 11759 bp, 7 predicted proteins | sample 1606941 | NCBI WGS metagenome assembly OKVX01 (sample SAMN03281016, study PRJEB24777) | human gut metagenome | isolation source: fecal sample PR161 from 1 month old female Malay infant, caesarean... | reverse complement strand
GGATTGCCACCTAATAAATCGTTCACAACGTAGGCTGTCAGTGAACAAACCGCTAATGGCATTAAGTGTGTAATATTCCCCACCATTTCAGTGACCAAAATAATGGCTGTTAATGGGGCTTTACCAATTGCAGTGAAATATCCAGCCATAGCAAAAATTGCAAAGTCTCGAATCAAGAGGGAATCTAAACCAAACCACTGATGTAAGGTAGTTCCGTAAATCCCACCGATCAATGCTCCTAAAGTCAAGATTGGTAAGAAAATTCCTCCTGGAAGGTTCGCTCCATAAGAGATCATAGAAAAAAGAAACCGTAAGATAAATAGAAAGATCAACACGGTTAAAGGAAAACTGTGTTCTCCAATAGCTAAAACAATTTGATTGCCTCCCCCAAGATAATTTGGAAAAAAGAAAGCAATTGGAATTATCAATAAAAATGGAATGAGTCCATAGAGATGTTCGGGTAAATGAGTTTTTTTATATATTTGAGGCAACGACAAAAGTACAATTTGATACACATAACCTAGGGCACCTAAGATAATCCCAAGAAGTATCAGCAGTCCGTAATATTTTAACGGTAATGAAGGAACATCCGCAATGAATAAGACTGGTTTTAAACCAAAAAAGTTTAGTGAAACTAAGTTTGCAGTCAACGCTGCTGTTAAAGAAGTTAACCAAATCAAGGGTGAAAAGTGATGATGGACTTCCTCAATTACAAACAATAATCCTGCGATAGGAGCATTAAAGGCAGCGCCTAAGCCTGCTGCTGCACCACTAGAAATAAATATCTTCTTTTCAGAAGTAGAGGCTTTTGTATATTCACCGAAACCCTGACCTACCATTGCCCCTAACTGAATAGAAGGTCCCTCTCGTCCAAGGAAAAGGCCTGATCCTACAGATAAGACGCCGCCAACAAATTTTTTCCAAAGAATTGAAAACCAATTTAGCTTGATTTCTCCTTGCAAAGTTCCTTCAACCTGTGGGATTCCGCTCCCTTTAATATTTGGCTCTGATTTTATCAATAATCCTACGACAACTGCGAATATAATCATTACAAGAGTCCAAGGAATCAACCCTATTGGATTGATACGGAACCACAAATAAAGAGCCACTAGATGATTCATCATTTCCTCAATAAATAGGCGGAATAAGCTAACAATAATACCAGCGATCGCGCCGATTAGGATTCCTTTTAAGATGAAAATAACTTTTGTACTATCTAAACGTTTGATTTCATGTTCGTTCTTCATGTTTTCCCTCCATACCATTATTAAATTTAGCGCGAATCTATGAGAAAAACAAGGATGAATCAATGAATTCGCTTTTTTAAATGTTGCTGGTGTCGCGAAACTTTCTGAGATGCTATAATAAAAAAGATTGAATATAGAAAGGACGTTTTGCATGCCAAACAAACAAGAGTTGTTAGCAGGACTTAACCCTAAACAAAAAGAAGCGGTACTTCATACCGAAGGTCCATTACTAATTATGGCAGGAGCAGGAAGTGGTAAAACGAGAGTTTTAACCCACCGTATTGCTTATTTAATAGAAGAAAAAAATGTTAACCCGTGGAATATTTTAGCAATTACGTTTACGAATAAAGCCGCCAGAGAAATGAAGGAACGTGTCAATGACATTTTAGGACAGGGTGGCAACGACGTGTGGGTTTCGACCTTCCATTCGATGTGTGTGCGGATTTTACGCCGTGATGTAGATGCGATTGGCTATGATCGAAATTTTACAATTTTGGATGGTTCAGATCAACTAACGCTAATGAAACGGATATTGAAAGAGTTAAACGTTGATCCAAAGAAATATGATCCTCGTTCGATTCTAGGAACAATCAGCAATGCAAAAAATGAATTATTAACTCCGGAAACTTATGCAGAGCGTCAAGGGTCTTTTTTTGAGGAAATCGTTGCTCGCTGTTATGATGCCTACCAAAAAGCACTTCGAAACAATCAAAGTATGGATTTTGACGATTTAATCATGAACACGATTCGTTTATTCAAAGAGAACGAGGAAGTATTAACTTATTATCAAAATAAATTTCATTATTTGCATGTAGATGAATATCAAGATACCAACCATGCACAATACACTTTAGTAAATATGTTGGCAGCTCGTTTCCGTAATTTATGTGTCGTGGGAGATGCGGATCAGAGTATTTACGGCTGGCGTGGAGCGGATATGCAGAATATCTTGGATTTTGAAAAAGACTATAACGATGCTACGGTTATTTTGTTAGAACAAAATTATCGTTCAACCAAAAGTATTCTAGACGCCGCCAATCAGGTTATTAAAAACAATAGCAATCGACGAGATAAAAATCTTTGGACAGACAATCAGACGGGTGAACAAATTACTTACTATCGTGCAGATAGCGAGCGAGATGAAGCTCAGTTCGTTGTGGGAAAGATTAAAGAAGAAATTCAAAGTAATAATCGTAGCTATAATGATTTCGCAGTATTGTATCGAACCAATGCCCAATCACGCGTGATTGAAGACACTTTAGTTAAATCAAATGTTCCTTATACTATGGTAGGTGGCCATAAATTCTATGATCGTAAAGAAATCAAGGATATTATTGCTTACTTGAACATCATCAATAACCCACGAGATGGCGTTAGTTTTGAACGTGTAATTAACACACCAAAACGGGGAATTGGTGCAGCTTCAGTTGAGAAATTACGAAATTTTGCAGCAATGCATGATTGGTCTATGGTAGAAGCGGCACAAAATGTTGATCTAGCCAATATTTCTGGTAAAGCAAGTCGAATGATTGGTGAATTTGGAACTATGATTTCACAATTTCAGGAGATGATTGCTTATCTTCCAGTAACTGATTTAGTTGATCAAGTTTTAGAAAGAACGGGGTACTTAGATGATCTAAAAAATCAGAGAACCTTAGAAGCGGAATCACGGTTAGAAAATTTAGAGGAATTCCGCACAGTTACGAAAGAGTTTGATAAGAGAAATGAAGCTCAAAATGAGGAGGAAGCTGATGCGCCAGAAGAAAAACTCGCTGTTTTCTTAAATGATTTGGCTTTGGTATCAGATTTAGATGATTATCAAGAAGAGAGCGCACAAGTAACGTTAATGACGTTACACGCTGCAAAAGGATTGGAATTTCCAATCGTTTTCTTGATTGGTATGGAAGAAAAGATCTTCCCGCTTTCTCGTTCATTAATGGAAGAAGCAGAGTTAGAGGAAGAACGTCGTTTGGCTTATGTAGGTATTACGCGTGCAGAAGAGAACTTGTATTTAACGAATGCTTTCTCTCGAACACTTTATGGGAAAACGCAGTATAATCAACCTTCACGTTTTGTTACAGAAATTGATGAAAGCCTGTTAAACTCAGTTGGTATGCAGCCACAAGCAAAAACGGCTTTCAATAATCCATTTACCTCAAATCCAAATACTATGAAGCCTAAATACCAACATGCTACTCGCGAACCAGTGATGAACAAAACGGCTTCTGGCGGTGAAAATGAAAACTGGAATCCTGGTGATAAGGTTCAACATAAAAAATGGGGTGTTGGGACTGTGGTAAAAGTTAGCGGCAACGCCAAAGATGTGGAGTTAGATATTGCTTTTCCTCAACAAGGAGTTAAGCGTTTATTAGCCGCCTTTGCACCAATAGAAAAAATTTAAGCAAAAATTAGGAGGGATTTTCTTGGAACCAATGACGTTTCAAGCGGCAGAAAAGCGTTCTGCAGAGCTCCGCAATGAGCTGAATCAATATTCGTATGAGTACTACGTACAAGATCAACCCTCGGTGGAAGATTTTGTTTATGATAAAAAATATCAAGAACTAGTTGAAATTGAGACGGAATACCCTGACTTAATTACGCCAGAATCACCTACCCAACGTGTTGGCGGAAAAGTGCTGGAGGGCTTTGAAAAGGTTGTACACGATATTCCTTTATATAGCTTAAACGACGTTTTCAGTAAAGATGAATTAATCGCTTTTGATGAGCGGGTAAAAAAGTCGATAGGACATACCGTTTCTTATTGTTGCGAATTAAAAATTGACGGGTTGTCTATTTCCCTTAAATATGAAAATGGTGTTTTTGTTCAAGGGGCTACACGTGGAGATGGAACAGTCGGAGAGAATATTACTGAGAATTTGAAAACTGTTAAGTCAATCCCATTACGCTTAAAGGAGCCTCTTTCGATTGAAGTTCGCGGAGAATGCTATATGCCAAAATCTTCCTTTGTTAAGTTAAACCATCAAAGGGAAGAGGAAGGAAAAGAAGTTTTTGCTAATCCGAGGAATGCTGCAGCTGGAAGTTTACGTCAATTGGACACACGCATTGCGGCTAAGCGGAATTTGAGCACATTTTTGTATACGCTGGCTGATTTCGGTCCGTTGGAATCCACTACACAAGATCACGCACTCAATGAAATGTCACGATTAGGCTTTAGAACAAATCCTGAACATCGTGTTTGTGAGACGATTGATGAAGTGTGGGCCTACATCGAGACCTTTCATGAAACAAGAGATCAATTGCCTTATGAAATTGATGGTATTGTTATTAAAGTAAATGAGTTTGAGTTACAAGATGAATTAGGCTTTACAGTGAAAGCTCCTCGCTGGGCGACCGCATATAAATTTCCTCCTGAAGAAGCTCAAACAACTCTCTTAGATATTGATTGGACAGTTGGACGTACGGGTGTGTTGACACCAACGGCGATTATGGAACCTGTTAGACTGGCAGGAACAACAGTTGGTCGCGCCAGTCTTCATAATAGCGATTATATTGAAAAGAAAGATATTCGCTTGAAAGATACAATCCTTGTATACAAAGCTGGAGATATTATTCCAGAAGTAGCACAGGTCATTCTGGAAAAAAGGCCTGACGATAGTGAGCCATATCCTGTGCCTACACATTGTCCAATTTGTGATAGCGAACTGGTTCATTTAGATGAGGAAGTTGCTCTTCGATGCATCAATCCCAAATGTCCAGCACAAATAAAAGAAGGATTAAGTCATTTTGTTTCTCGGAACGCAATGAATATTGATGGATTAGGTCCACGTGTGCTAGCTCAAATGTTCGATAAAGGACTGGTTTCTGATGTAGCGGATCTTTATGGATTAGAAAAGGACCAACTTTTAACGTTAGACAAAATTAAAGATAAATCTGCTGAAAATATCCTAAAGGCAATTGACGCGAGCCGTGAGAACTCCGTCGAACGACTAATTTTTGGTTTGGGGATTCGCCATGTAGGAGCAAAAGCAGCTGGAATTTTGGCAGAGCATTTTGGAAGTTTGGAAGCGATCAGCAAGGCTAGCAAAGAAGAAATCATTGATCTAAACACTATTGGAGAAACGATTGCTGACAGTTTGGTGACTTACTTCGAAAATGAAGAAGTTCATGAGCTAATGCAAGAATTAGCGGATCGTGGTGTGAATCTTGAGTACAAGGGAATTCGTGCAAGCCAATTGGCTGAAGTGGAGTCGCCATTCAAGGACAAAACCGTTGTTTTAACAGGGAAACTTATTGATTATACACGCGAAAATCTTGGTGGGAAAGTTACTGGCAGTTGTTCGAAAAAAACGGACATTGTTGTTGCGGGAGAAGATGCTGGAAGTAAATTGACTAAAGCTCAAAATTTAGGGATCGAAGTCTGGGATGAAAAAAAAATGATCCAAGCAATTGAAGAAAGTCATACTGAGTAAGTCTACCCATATGATTATTGACGACACTATTAACGAACGAGTATTATAAAAAGGCGTCAAGTCTGTTATAAAGCGTCTATTTTGGAATTGCTTGAATTGAATTATTTTTCAAAAAATTTCAAGAAAAAAACGTGAATTCTAACAGAGATATGATAAAATGATTGAAAATTGACAAAAGAAAGAGGGATATTATGGCAATCAATGAAGAACAAGTGAAACATGTCGCAAAACTTGCGAAGCTTTCTTTTTCAGATGATGAATTGACGGGCTTTACCGATCAATTAGGTAAAATAATCGACATGGTCGAACAACTTGGAGAAGTTGATACAGAAGGTGTGCCATTTACTTCCAATCTATTAGAGACGATCAACGTTATGCGTGAAGACGTGGCGGATGAAGGCTGGTCGCGTGATGAGTTAATGAAAAACGTTCCGGAAAGCGAAGATGGCTTTATTAAAGTTCCGGCAATCATTGACAACGGAGAGGCTGGTGCATAATGGAAAAATTATATGATAAATCAATTGAAGAATTACACAATTTATTAGTAACAAAAGAAATTACAGCAACTGATTTAACTGCTGAAACCTTCGACCGCATAAAAGAGACGGAAAAAGATATTGACGCTTTTATTACCTTAAATGAAGAAAAAGCAATGGAATTGGCAAAAGCAATCGATGCAAAAGGAATCACTGAAGAAAATGTTTTAGCTGGTATTCCAATTGGAATCAAGGATAACATTGTTACAAAAGGAATCTTAACGACTGCAGCATCCAAAATCTTATCAAACTTTGATCCTATTTACGATGCAACTGTTATGGAAAAAGTCTACAGTTCAGATTTAATTCCAGTTGGAAAATTAAATATGGACGAATTTGCTATGGGTAGTTCAAGTGAAACTTCATATTTCAAGAAAACAAAAAATGCTTGGGATCAAACGAAAGTCCCTGGCGGTTCTTCAGGTGGTTCTGCAGCAGCAGTTGCCGCAGGTGAAGTTCCGGTTTCTTTAGGTAGTGATACGGGGGGCAGTATTCGCCAACCGGCAGCATTTAACGGGGTTGTTGGTTTGAAACCCACGTATGGACGTGTATCTCGGTTTGGTTTGATTGCTTTTGCGTCATCTCTAGACCAAATTGGACCATTCACACGCACAGTAAAGGATAATGCGTTAGCCTTAAATGCAATTAGTGGTTTTGATCCTAAGGACGGGACTTCGGCTGGTGTTTCTGTACCAGATTTTGCTGCAGGTTTAACAGGCGATATAAAAGGCATGAAGATTGCATTACCAAAAGAGTTCATGGCTGAGGGGATTGAACCAGGTGTTAAAGCAGCAATTACAAAAGCTGTGGATACATTTAAAGCGTTGGGAGCGACAGTTGAAGAAGTGAGTTTACCACACTCTAAATATGGGGTAGAAGTGTATTACATTATTGCATCATCTGAAGCAAGTTCAAACTTGCAGCGTTTTGACGGTATTCGTTACGGGTTCCGTTCCGAAGATGTTCAAAACTTGGAAGACGTATACGTAAATACTCGTACTGAAGGATTTGGTGACGAAGTAAAACGCCGAATCATGTTAGGAACCTTTTCTCTTTCTGCGGGATATTATGATGCTTACTTCAAAAAGGCTGGACAGGTTCGCACGCTGATCAAACAAGATTTTGATAAGGTATTTGCTGATTACGATTTGATCATTGGTCCAACGTCGCCAACTGTTGCCTTTGGTATTGGTGAAAACATTGATGATCCAATTACGATGTATTTAAATGATATCTTAACGATTCCAGTGAACCTAGCTGGTTTACCAGGCATGTCTGTTCCTGCTGGCTTCTCAGAAGGATTACCAGTAGGCTTGCAAATTATTGGAAAGCATTTCGATGAGCCTACTATGTATAAAGCAGCGTATGCTTTTGAACAAGCAACGGATTTTCATAAGCAAAAACCTGTGATTTTAGGGGGGGAAAAATAATGAACTTAGAGACAGTCATCGGACTTGAAGTCCATGTTGAATTAAAAACAAACTCTAAAATCTTTTCACCTGCACCTGCCCATTTTGGTGCAGAAGCAAATACGAATACAAATATTATTGATTGGGGCTATCCAGGTGTTTTGCCAGTTATGAATAAAGCGGCAATTGAATTTGGGATGAAAGCAGCTCTTGCGCTAAACTGTGAAATTTCGAAAAATATGCATTTTGATCGTAAGAATTATTTCTATCCAGATAATCCGAAAGCTTATCAAATCTCTCAATTTGATGAACCGATTGGTCATGACGGTTGGATTGAAATTGATGTCAATGGCAAAAAGAAAAAGATACGCATTGAACGTGTTCACTTAGAAGAAGATGCAGGGAAAAATATGCATGGTATCGGCGGCTATTCATATGTCGATTTGAACCGTCAAGGAACACCTTTAATCGAGATCGTTTCTGAAGCAGACATGCGTTCGCCTGAAGAAGCGAATGCTTATCTAGAAGCATTACGATCAATTATCCAGTTCACAGGTGTCAGTGATGTGAAGATGGAAGAAGGCTCTATGCGTTGTGATGCGAACATTTCTTTACGACCTTATGGACAAGAAGAGTTCGGAACGAAAACCGAATTGAAAAACTTAAACTCTATTAGTTTTGTAAAAAAAGGATTGACATTTGAAGTGCAACGTCAAACAAAAGTGTTGCTTTCTGGTGGAACAATCCAACAAGAAACACGTCGTTATGACGAAGGAACCAATAAAACGATCTTAATGCGTGTTAAAGAAGGTTCGAGCGATTATCGTTACTTCCCAGAGCCAGATATTCCTCGTTTTGAAATTGATGATGTTTGGATTGATAAGGTACGGCAAACATTACCTGAAATGCCTGCATCTCGTCGTGAGCGGTATGTAAATGAACTTGGTTTGCCAGAATATGATTCAATGGTTCTAACCTTGAGTCGCGAAATGTCTGACTTTTTTGAAGATACATTAAAAGAAGGTGCAGATGCCAAACAGGCTTCTAACTGGCTAATGGGTGAGGTCTCCGCTTATTTGAATAGTGAAAAATTAGAATTGGCTGAGACGAAATTAACCCCAAATAATTTGGCGGGCATGATTACATTGATTGCAGATGGGACTATCAGTTCGAAAATTGCGAAAAAAGTTTTCCGTGAATTGATTCAAAACGGTGGAAATGCTAAAGAGGTTGTTGAAGCAAAAGGACTTGTCCAATTGTCAGATCCAGCACAATTGTTGCCAATGATCAACGAAGTACTTGATAATAATGAACAGTCTGTCGAAGACTTCAAAAATGGTAAAGATCGGGCGGTTGGCTTCTTAGTTGGTCAAATTATGAAAGCGACCAAAGGAAAAGCAAATCCAGGTGTTGTAAATAAACTACTTCAAGAGGAATTAGCGAAACGTTAGAGGAGCTCGATCATGAGAAAAGCACGACTGATTTATAATCCAGTATCTGGAAAAGAGATTATGCGTAATAATCTAGCAGATATTTTAGAAGCCATCGAAAAAGCAGGTTATGAAGCAAGTGCCTTCGCTACGACTCCTGAACCTGATTCAGCTAAAAATGAAGCAACCCGTGCGGCAAAGGCTGGTTTTGAACTAGTAGTTGCAGCGGGTGGCGATGGAACAATCAATGAAGTAGTAAATGGAATTGCAGGATTAAAGAAACGCCCTAAAATGGCGATTATTCCAGCGGGGACGACAAATGACTATGCTCGAGCATTGAAAATCCCACGCAATAACGTCAAAGCAGCTGCTGAGGTCATTCAGAAACAACAAACAGTCAAGATGGATATCGGTAAAGCTGCAGATACGTACTTTATCAACATCGCGGCTGGTGGTTCGTTAACTGAACTGACGTATGAGGTGCCTTCAGAATTGAAGAGCATTTTCGGGTATTTAGCCTATCTAGCCAAAGGGGCAGAAATGCTTCCACGAATCAAACCGACGAAAATGCGATTGATATATGAAGGTGGCGAGTATGAAGGCAATGCTTCAATGTTCTTCTTAGGTTTAACAAATTCTATTGGCGGTTTTGAAACTATCGCACCCGATGCTAAGTTAGATGACGGGAAATTTTCGTTGATAGTAGTTAAGACTGCGAATCTATTTGAAATTGTTCGGCTAATTACTTTAGTATTAAATGGTGGAAAGCATGTCAATGACTCAAAGGTTTTGTATGTGAAAACAAGCTTCTTGGATGCAAGCCTAATTGATACCGATAAGAAAATGATGATTAATTTAGATGGAGAATATGGTGGCGATGCTCCAATGCGTTTTGACAATCTTCATCAGCATATCGAATTCTATGCTAACACGGATGAAATCAATGATGATGCGATTTTGGGTCCAGATGATCAAAAGCGAGAAGCTGGAATAGAGTTAGTTAAGGAATACGAAAAAATCCAAGAAGAAGATTTAGAAGAGTAAAATAAAACGTTTCTGTTCGAGAACAGAAACGTTTTTTATGCGTCCGTTCAAAAATTGCATATAGCAAGTAGTTATTCTTATGGAACTCTTAAAAGTATAAAACTTAGTGTTACCTTGCTTTTTCAAGTAGAATTCATTAGAATAGATAAATCAGCCTTGAAGGAGAATAAAATGACCTCAGTAGAGAAAAACAAAACATATACAGTGACCATCGATGATTTGTCACATGAAGGATTGGGTGTTGCCCACATTGATGGCTATCCGCTATTCATTGAAAATGCTTTGCCAGAAGAAGAAATAAAAATTAAAGCAGTTAAAGTTGGAAAAAAATTTGGCTATGGAAAAGTCATGGAACGATTTAATTCCAATCCTGAACGGCAAGAAGTTAAAAACTTAGATCTTTTAAGAAGCGGTATTGCTCCTTTAAGTCATATGACTTATGAGTACCAACTGCGATTTAAACAGCAGCAAGTTGAAAAAGTTTTGAAGACAATTGCTAAATTACCAGATTTGTCTGTTGCTGTAACCTTGGGAATGGAGCACCCATTTGAATATCGTAATAAAGCACAAATTCCCGTTCAAAAAGTTGATAATCAGTTAATGACTGGTTTTTATCGTAAAAATTCACATGACTTGCTTCCAATTGAGAATTATTTGATCCAAGATCCTAAAATTGATCAAGCAATTACGACAGTTCGCGATATCTTACAACGCTTCAAGGTAAAAGCCTATAATGAAAGAGAAAATACAGGTTTTATCCGCCACATCGTTATTCGTCGTGGTCATTATAGCCATGAAATGATGATCATACTTGTTACTAGAGCAGAACGTTTCTTTAAGGGTGCCGAAATTGCTGAAACGATTAAGGCTGAATTACCAGAAGTTGTTTCAGTGATTCAGAATATTAATCCTGAAAAAACAAATGTAATTATGGGTCGAGATGAGAAAATTCTTTATGGTAAAACGACAATTAATGACACTTTACTAGGGAAGACCTATCAAATTTCTCCGCAATCATTTTACCAGGTAAATACTGAACAAACAGAAGTACTTTATCAGACAGCAATAGAGTTTGCTGATTTGAATTCAGAGGATATCGTTGTAGATGCTTATTGTGGAATAGGAACAATTGGCTTGTCACTAGCGGAAAAAGTTAAGCACGTTTATGGAGTTGAGATAGTGCCTCAAGCAATCGAGGATGCTAAAGTAAATGCAAAAAATAATGGCATAAAAAATGCTAATTACGAGATAGGAAAAGCTGAAAAAATTATGCCTCGTTGGGCTCGTGAAGGCATTGAACCTTCAGTAGTTTTTGTTGATCCACCGAGAAAAGGGTTAGATGAAAAATTCATTGAGGCATCTGTAGCGGTAAATCCTAATAAAATTATTTACATTTCATGTAATCCAGCTACACTTGCCAGAGACTTGAGAAGATACGAGGACCTTGGCTATCGTGCAGTGAAAGTACAGCCGGTGGATTTATTCCCACAAACTCACCACGTTGAATCTGTAACCTTATTGGTAAAGGCGGTGTAATAGTGAATCAAAAAGAGAAAATGTTAGAGCTAATCAAGAAAAAACAAGGTGGCGGACGTTCGAAAAAAATGGAGACACCGAAAAATGATCGAAAGAATATGCGTAAAGGGCCAAAAATTTATAACAA
>OKVX01001109.1_pt1 | contig 11797 bp, 3 predicted proteins | sample 1606941 | NCBI WGS metagenome assembly OKVX01 (sample SAMN03281016, study PRJEB24777) | human gut metagenome | isolation source: fecal sample PR161 from 1 month old female Malay infant, caesarean... | reverse complement strand
ATCATTAACAACGAACAACCGTGTTCTGCGATTGTACAGTTTTTGAATAAAAACCGGTTCAAATTTTATAATAATGTCATCGTGATTGTTGCTGATAGTTTGGTGGCGAAATTATGTGTTGAATTATTATACGTTGAAAAAACCATAGTATTGACTGAGAAATCCTCATTGCGTGATTTTGCTCAGTTGGCTACGTTGTCGGTCGGGAAATGGAATCCCCGGCTGTATCGTTCGCAGAAAAGATTAACTGAAAGAGAACAACAGATCCTGAACCTGCTGGTTAATGGTTATACCGCCAGGGAAATTTCGGAGCTGGTGAGCCTGAACTATAAAACGATTCAGGCCCATAAGATGCGGGTCGTGACCAAGCTGGGGCTCGCAAACACGTCTGATTTGAATAAGTTGATTGTCAGGTTTACACACAGTTTGTCTTTTTTACCCTAACCGGGCCATTCTTTTCTGATGTAATACACCTAATAGTAGATACAATTCGGGAGTGATTTTGACTGGTTTTTAATGTTATGATTTGTAGAGGGAGAGGGGAATGTTTAATTCCAGTGAGGTGCTAACCGCGCTTGAAAAGGCTTTGAATACCAGTCAACTTTATATGGTTTATCAGCCTATTTTCAATTTACATGCCCAGTGTATAAGCGGATTTGAAGCATTAATGCGTTGGAATAGTCCTCAGATGGGTATGATCTCTCCCGATGTTTTTATTACGTTACTGGAAGATAGCGGCAATATTATTTCAATTGAAGATATGGTTACTCACTCTCCGTGGGATGTTGCAACTTCCTGGCCTGACCCCATTGTATTATCCGTCAATATTTCCGCGCTTGAATTCTGCGATCCTCTGTTACCCCAACGCGTCAGACAAAATCTTGCCACCTCCGGATTGCCGGTCCATCGATGCCAAATAGAGGTCACCGAAACGTCACCGCTGTACGACAGTCAGATTGCGGCTAAAAATATGACGGAATTAAAGGCGATAGGGGTCAAGCTTGCGCTTGATGATTTTGGAACCGGTCATGCTAATCTTAATTACCTGTTGAAATATCCTTTTGATACCTTAAAAATTGATAAGGAATTTGTCACCGCTATTGAGCCCGACACCCGATCGACAAAGATTGTTGAGGGTATTATTTCACTGGCGCATAATTTTGGTATCGAAGTTCTTGCCGAAGGGGTGGAAACCCAGTCCCAACTGGACCGGTTGATGCAGATTGGTTGTGACAAAATTCAAGGCTTTTTCATTTCTCCCCCGGTGCAGGCACAAGAGATCCCTTCACTCTTAGCGCAATATAATCGTTAATCCTTCCGTATTTACGTTTCCCAATCCCTTGATTGTTCCACGTTGCTGGTAAGTCTGTAGGCCTGATACGCGTCGCGCATCAGCCACCCCTGTAATACTATAAGCAAAAAAAAGCCCCCTGCTAAGCAGGAGGCTGGCGAGTTTATGTCAGCTTAGAACGATTTCTTAAAGCCGATAGAGGCATTGACCGGCGCTTCGATCTGCGACTTACTGCCGCCGTTGCTGAATTGCGTACCCAGCTCACCGTAGACCTGCAGGTTTCTGTCGATAGACCATGACAGGCCGGCTGCAACTTCAGTGCTGGAGTACTGCTGTGAAGATTCCAGCGTAGTGGTGGCTACCGCATTGCTAAAGTGCGTTTTGTCTTTTGAACCCAGACCCTGCCAGACGTTAACCCTGCCGTACGGCTGGAATTTGCCATGGTTGGTGTCATAGTCAGCGACCAGACGCACGCCCAGACGCGCGGTAAAGGAGTCTGCGGTATCCATTTTCACTTTCGTTGGGGTCACACCATCCAGCGTGCTGTTATCAAAGTCGCTGTACTGGTAGATCAACTGAGCCTGAGGCTCCAGACTCCATGCGCTGGCGCCTAAACGGAACGATTTACCCACCTCTGTCGACGCCGTCAGCGTGTTGCCTCTGACGGTATACGAGCCATTGTTACCGGTCGCCGCCAGGCGGGATTTATGGTTACCGTACTGCAGGACGTTATCAACATACATACCGTCACCCGAGAACCAGGTCGCATAGCCACCGACGTAAAATGCGTTGTCGTCGATGTTACCGCCTTTGCCATCGCTGCCTGTCTTCGTGCCTTTCACGTTGCTGTCGATATCAAGGATGCTGGTATACATCCCGGCTTTCCAGCTTTCGTTAGCATACATATCAACGCCGACCTGGATACCCATGGTATGGGAGCTGGTTTGCGTACCGGCAGCATCATCCAGTTTGGTTTTACCGGAGTAGCCAATCATTCTTGCCCAGGCGCGATTGTCTTCATCAATGCCCGGTTTAACCTCGTCCCCCATACGTTGGTGCATGTTACCTAACAGGCTAATATCACCCTGACGTACTACGCTGGCGAGGCCAGAATACAGCATGGTTTCTGGACGGTATTCACTTCTCAGATACCAGTTTTCACCCTGGCCCTGAGCATTACCCGCATGTAGTTGGTACTCAAACGCACCTGCAGCCATACGATCGGCGGCAAGATGGAAGGCATCCCGCGACGTTTGCGCGGTTGTGGTTGCGCCATTGAGCGCAGTCACCACTTCGATACCATCCCCAATGGTCGGCGCGCCAAGACCAGAACCATCGACATCCAGCAGTGTGCTACCGCTGGCTTTACCGCCATCGATAATCAGACGGTCGGCAATGCCTGCTCCGCTACCATTCTGGATAGCTGCCATGTTGATAGTCCCTTTTTCGCCGGTGTAATCCCCTTTGACGGTTAAGGTTGTGCCAGTCTGCTGACCGATGAGCGAGACATCGCCACCGTTGCTCAGGCCCGCTACCGTCTGGTTATAGCCCTGCGTGTTCAACGTGGTGTCTGCGACTACATAGTGGTGTGATGCGCTACTCAGGGTGTTGGTATTACCCGCTTGCAGCACGCCGTTGGCGATCAACGTAGCGCCGCTGTAGCTGTTTTCACCTTGCAGCTCGGTAATGCCGCTACCGGTCTGATGCAACTGGCCTTTACCACTGATATTGCCGGTCAGCGCCAGGGTATCGCCACGATTGACGTTGAGTACGCCGTTATCAACGACATCCCCCTGAATGCTGCCAATATCACCGCCGTTACCCAGTTGTAAAACACCTTGTTCGATGGTGGTGCCACCGGTGTAGGTGTTATCCAGCGTCAGGGTGAGGGAGCCTTTACCGGTTTTGGTCAGTTGACCGTTACCTTCGACTTCCGTCAGCAGAGAAACGTCATGCCCGTTGGTGTCGAATGTCCCGCCGCCGGATTCCAGCGTCACCTGACGGGCAGTATCAAACGCTTCGCCATACTTCAGCGTACCGCCATTAAAGGTAATTCCCGTATCTGCCGCACCCAGGTTGGTATCACCCGCCACCTGCAGCGTCCCTGAGGTGATGGTGGTGCCACCGCTGTAAGTATTGTCGCCGGTGAGAATCAGCGTACCGAGATCGCCTTTATTCAGGCCGCCGGTACCTCGGATAACGCTGTCGATAGTGGCGGTGTAACTGGCGCCGTCTACTGTGCCATCGCCGACACGAATCAGGGTGTTTGCCGTGTCGGTGGTAATGGCTTCTCCGCCCACACGATAACCATCGGTGGCGAACTGCGCGCCGCTGATGATGACATCGCCTTTGCTGTTATCGACGGTTACGTTGCCCGCTTCACCCTGGAAGACGGCGAATGCGGCATCGGTAAACGGTGCGTTCAACGCGCCTTCTGGCGTCGATTCATCGGTGGTCCAGTTGTCGTTACCCTGGCTGGATTGCCAGATACCGTCGCCGCCGTTAATGACGCCGTTATTTTTCAGCTCGCCATTCTCACCGCCGGTGCCGTCCCAGAAGCGCAGCGTCAGTCCGGCGTGGTTGACCAGGTTGACCTGATTTTTCACCGATGTCTGCACGTACAGGCTGTCAGCTGCTTCCGGTGCGTTAGCAATATCCATCACATTGTTGGTCAATGTGCCGGTGTAGTTGATGACGCGGTAAACGCCCACATCAAAGCTTCCGCCTGGTGAGGTTTCAATGTTGAGCTTACCGTCGAGCGTCAGATCGCCATTTACGTCAATCAAGTCGTTGAAGGCACCGCCCGGGGTATAAGCCTGACCAAACTGATAATCCAGTTGGGCGTTATCACTGAGCGTCAGAGAACCGGTAGTCAGTTTACCCACACTGTTGATAGCTGCACCTGCGGTAATATGCGCGTCGTCCAGCACATCAACCGCGCCGCCGATAATACCGTTACCGCCGAGCGTTGCCCCGGATTTCACCGTCACCTGGCCGGTAGCCGCAGACTGATTACCGTTGACCAGCAGCACGCCTTCATTGACGTCTGTGGTGCCGGTGTAAGTGTTATCGCCGGTCAGCGTCAACGTACCGTCACCGATTTTCACCAGGCTGCCGTCGTTGCCGCTGATAATACCGCTGATGGTGTCATCAAGATGCAGATTACCCAGCGACAGTTCTTTATTGCCCAGTTCGACATTACCCGCGCCGGACAACGAGCCGATAGACGTTGCGCTGTCGACTGCGCTGATATCGACCTTACCGCCAACCAGGTTTTTAACGACGGTGTTCTCTGCCATCGCATAGTCAGCAAAGGTCATCAGTCCGCTGTTATTCACGGTGGCATTGCCCCCGCTGGCATTTTCTTCCAGCGCCAGGGTACTGTCTTTTGACACGTTAACCGTCGCGTTGCCCGCGCTGGCGTTGTTGGTTAACACCGCTTTCGCCGTGCCCGTCAGGTTCAGCATTGCGCTTGCGGCGGTGACGTTATCCGCCAGCGTTAACAGGCTGTCGGCGATGTTCATAGTCAGGGATTTCAGGCTGGTATCTGTCCCGCTGACATTGAGCGTCGCACCCTTATTGACGTTCACGGTGCTGCTTTCATTACTGCCAAAGGCTCCGGTTTTGCTGACGTTGACCGTCACATTGTTGGCGTTTCCGGTACCGGCAATTTCGGTGTCGCCTTTGTAGCTGTTTGCGCGGTCGAGCGACAAGGTGCTGCCCGCATCACTAGAGCTGCTGGTAACTTTCAGTTTACCCTCGCCGGTAATCTCACCGGTTGGCGTGAAGTGGTGCGAATTAAGGTCAAACACCGCAGCATTCTCATTCGCTCCCAGCTCAATGGTGCGATTGCTGGTCAGGTCCGCGCCCAGTTGCAGCGTTGAACCGTTATTGATGGCCAGGTCAGTTCCGCTCTGGCCGAGATTGCTGTCGGAGGAGATCTGCAACGTGCCGCCATCAATGCGCGTGCCGCCGCGATATTCGTTGTCACCGCTGAGGATCAGACGGCCAAGGTCGGTTTTCACCAGCGTCAGCTTGTCAGCAGTACTGGCCTCGCGGATAACGGACTCAATGGTCGCGGTATAGTTTTGCCCCGCGCCACCAGCGCCAACGCGCACCAGCAGTTCGCCAGTCCCCGGCGTCTGGCCTGCGTGGGTCGCGTTTTCCGTGGTGGCATACGCGTTAAGCGCATCGCCTTTAACGACATAGCCATCGGCATCAAACTGTGCTCCGGAGAAGTTAACTTCTCCCGCGGCGTTATCCACGGTAACGGTACCGCCTTTGGTGGTGAAGACGGCGAAGGACTTCTGTGCCCAAGGGGCGTTACCCTCACCGGTTGCGGTGGTCCAGTTGTTATCACCCTGACTGCCGATTGCCATCCATTTGCCATCGCCACCGTCAATTTTGCTGTCGCCTTCAATGCCCGACGCGCCGTGGCTCTGATTAACGGTTGCGCCGTCCCAGAACTGCAGGGTAACGCCGTTGGCATTCACCAGGTTGACCTGTTTGTCGATGGAGGTTTGAACAAAAATATTGCTCTTATCCTGGCTATTCGGTATCGCGCCTAATTCCAGCGTCTGGTTATCCAGCGTGCCACCGTAGTTATAGATACGGTACACGCCCGGTCCGAAGTTACCACCCTGTGAAGTGGTGACGTCCAGAGTCCCGTCCAGTTGCAGATCGCCTGCGACGTTAATCAGATCGTTTAGCGCGCCGCCTGGCGTATAGGCTTGACCCAGTTCGAAAGCGGAGGTCGTTTTGCTGCCAAGCTGCAGATTACCGTTAATGGATAACGTACCCGCACCGCCGTCACCGGCGCTGAGGGTAGAGGCATCGTTCATCAGCACGTCGCCGCCGATCACCCCGTTACCCCCCAGCGTCGCCGTACCGCTTACTTTGGTCACACCCGTCGCGGCACTCTGATTCCCTTTCACCAGTAGCGTACCGCTGGTGACGGTCGTGTCGCCGGTATAGGTGTTATTGCCCGTCAGGCGAGTAATACCGTTACCAATCTGCTGTAACGCACCGATCCCGGAGATTACGCCGCCAAGCAGCACATCATTGGCCCGATTAATCGCCAGCACGCCATTGTCGATGATGTCAGACACGGCGTTGACTCCGCCTGTATTTCCGCCGTCACCCAACTGCAGCGTACCGGTTTGATCAATAGTGGTGGAGCCGGTATAGGTGTTGTTGGCGGTAAAGACAGTGGTGCCGCCTGCCGCGCGTTCAAACTTCCCATCACCGCTGATGACGCCGTTATAGATCTGCGCAGCCGTCGTGTCGCCCTGCGTGTCAAAGATGACCCGGCTGCCTGTACCCTGAGTCGTCACATTGTAGTCAGCGATGGTCGCGGCAGTGCTGGTGGACTCGCCGTGATCGCCGGTACGCAGCGTTGCGCCATTGGTAACCGCAATGGTTTTACTTGCCAGTTGCAGACGATCGACGATGCGCATATCTGCACTTGAACCGCTAATGGTCAGTGAGTCCCAACCCGTGCCGATGTTGGTACCGGTGGTCAGGTTATCGCTGCTCAGACTGCCAATTTTCGCACTGTTACCGTGTGTATTGGTGAAGGTGAGGGCGTTGCCACTGCCGGCTTCGGTAGTGATATGGCGCGTTTTATCCAGCGTCACATTGCCGATGTTGGCTTTATTGTTGCCGCCGGTTCCGGCGAAATTCACCTCGCCCGCAAAGGTTCCGCTTTGCCAGTTAAAGGTGTCCTTGCCTTCTCCAGTGTTGATCACGCCACTGGTGATACCCTGGCTGATATCAATGGTGTCATTGCCCTTGCCAGATTGAATCGCCACTGCCGTATCGTTGATAGCCTGAAGGGTACCGGTATTGGTGATTTTTTTATTGCTGTCACCGCTGGCATCAATAACGGGTGCGGTGGTGCTGGCAGAGGTAATTTTTCCGCTATTGGCTATTGCGCTAACATTTTTAGCGATGATTGCAGAACCACCTGCGCTGTCGTAGACGTTGATATTGGCATTGGTGGTGACCTTACCGTCCGTATTGGCGCGGATACCGCTGCCTTCGCTGTTATGCACCTCAACGGTATAGCCTTTACCGATGGTCAGATTGCCTGTCACTGCGTCACCATTGCGCTGCTCAAAGGCGAAGCCGGTACCTTTACCGTTAACGTTCAGAATGTTATTCAGGCCATCTTTCATGTTTAACGCGACGCTGGTACGGATCCCCGGACCGTCGTTGGCATTGATGGTGACATCATTGAGTGTGATATCGGTATTGTTGGCATCGTTTTGAATGCCCGCGCCAGTACCTTCGGCGCTAATAATCACCCCTTTGGCAGCCAGCTTACCGGCTCCGGTGTCCAGGCGAATACCGTCAGCAGTGCCATTGGTGGTGATGGCATCGCCAGTATTACCAGTAATATTCAGGCTGGCACCGTTGGTCAGCAGAACCCCTGCGGTTCCATCATCAACTTGAATCTGACCCAATTTTTTAATCTGTGCGTTCGAACCAGAAGCTTGTACGCCAATGCCGTTACTCACATGTAAGGCAGCGGTCGCGTTATTGGTTAAACTCCCGCCTTGTTGCACGTTAACACCAATGCTGTCGGTGCTGGCAAGATCGATAATTGCCTGGGTATCGAGGATCAGGCTGCCCTGGTTCCTTGCCACATAGGCAATAACCTTGTTGCCGCTGGCTTCTGAAGTGATTTTTGCGTTTGAAGTGAGGATGGTCGGAGTGGCGCTACCCTCTGCGTTGCCATTCAACTGGTGAGCCTGACCGTCCACTACCCCGGCAATGGTTCTTTCACCGGTTAAATTGATGGTGGTTTTATCGCTGATGTTACCTGTGGCACCGCCTTCAATCAGCAGCGCGGCGGAGTCGGTGCCCTGCACGGTGAACGTGGCTTCGCCGGTATCCACACTACTGCCTGTGCCCGTCGCTAATACGCCAACGGACTGTTCGCCGCTTAAGGTCAGGTCAAGGTTTGAGCTGGGCTGACCGTCAGGAGTGGTGGTGTTACCGGCCAGCATTGCGCCGTTGGCAATACGGAAAATGGTGGTGCGATCCTGCCCGTTGTCATTCATTACCGCCTGACCAATATTCGCAGTTGCGCCTTTACCATACAGGTAATAGCCAATCTGATCGGTGCTGTTGAATGCCGGGCTACTCAGGCTGTCGACGTTAGCGACGGCGTTATCACGCACGTGTACGCCGATGTTCCCGGCTTTGTTTAGCGTGATGTTGGAATAGACGTTGACCACTGCCTTTCCATCTTTGCCACCTTCAGCCCAGACGGCATAGTTACGGTTACCGACACTACCTTCACCATCAACTACGATAGAGCCTGAAGCGCTGGTCGTGGCTTCGGCATTTTTGTTAGTTGCGCTGACGTGGATGCCGACGTTGTTGGTGCCGTTGACGTTAATCTTGCCGTCGTTGCGAATTTCCTGATTATTTTCCGCGCCGCTGTCACGCACGGTGATACCGTAGTTCCTGCTACTCCCCGCGCTGGAATCGCCATTGATCACGATATTACCGGTATTGATGACGTTGCCGGTCGCGTTACCAATCAGCATACCCGCGGCGTTACGTACGCCGGTTCCCAGCGTGATAAGGCCGTTGTTAATCACCTCTTTGGCGCTCTTGGTCATGATCCCGGCGCTCAGACTTGAACCGCCTGACATGGTGACATCTTTAGACGGATCACTTGCGTTACGGCCAAGATAAATAGAGGCACCTGCGCTGTTGGTAAAGGTGGCGTTGTCGGCGACTTCTACGCCATAGGCGATGCCGCTGCCGTAGGATGCACCGTTTTTGCGCCCGTCCACGACGTTGATATCGCCGTTGTTGACCCCTTGAGCATTGTCAGACAGTTGCATACCAATGGCCAGCGTCAGCTCGCCAGCGGGTTTGTCCTTACTCCAGGGATCGGCGGCAGAAGCGGTACCGAAGTTATCGGTGGTGATCGCCTGGTTGATGGTGCCTTCGTTGGTGATTTGACTGGCGCCTTGCCCCTGCATACCAAATGCGCCATAGCTGTTGACGTTTTGGTTGCCGTCTTTATCAATAAACAGCCCGGAGTTGATGATCCCGTTGTTGGTTGCCGTCGCGTCTTTTGCCAGCATGCCAATCGCCAGGCTTTGCCCGGTAGACGTGCGTAATGCGTTCAGCTCACCAAGGTTAGTGATAACCCCACCATTAATGGCTTTCATCACGCCATTAATACTGCCGTCAACGGCAATAATCGCGTCTTTGTTCAAGGTGCCTGAGGTGCCTGCGCCGTTGGCGTAGATGGCATGTAACTCACCACGGCCAGCGGTCGCGTTGTTGGTATGTGACAAACCGTCGGTCCAGACGTCGTAATCCCAGCTGAGTATGTCAGCTGGCTTACCGGAGGTGAGCAGATTTTCAATCAGCCCGGCGTACTTTGTTTGTGCTGCGGTGACGGTTGTGACTTCCTCCGCATCTATCCACAGCTGGATTTGGCTGACTTTTTCACCATCAGGGTTGAGTGCCGCGTCGTCGCTTTTGCCCAACAGCCAGTCATTGAATTCGGCCAGTTCTTGTGTGTTGGTAATGGTAAATGTGCGCTCCCCGGTTTTGACGACCTGACCATCCTCGTCATAGCCATAGGTCATCAGCGTCACATCATCGCCAAACACGGAGGTTTGCGCTGAACCGGTGAACGTTTTTTCAGGGATCACCGGGGCTGCGTTAAATTTTATATAGTTATCTGACTGCCAGTTCACCTGGCTTGCAGTACCTTGTGCTTCCAGCAGCGAGGAATCTTTTGCCAGCATTTCAATGGTATTGGCTTTGTCACGCACATTGAGGGTGTCGTTGCCAATATTCAGATTGGCAATGGAGCCATTTGTCGCCAGTGCGATACCAAATTGCTTATAGATTTCTGATTTCTGAGCATCAAAGGTGTTTAATACCGCATCGCCGACTTGCGCTTCGGTAAGAAAACCATTTAACTCATTGGTATCAAAGACTTTGATGGTCGTTTTTTCGCCGGGAAACGCCGGATCGTTGATATCAAATTCTGTGCTCTGCGAAGGCGTTGACGACTGGTTGTAAGTCAGGTATTCCGCCAGTTCTTCAGAGTTGGTAATGGTTTTTACGCTCTGGTCAGGGCTGGTCGCCAGCAGGGTGATTTTGCCGCTTTCCAGCAGTTCCCGGATAGTGGTTGATTCAACAACGCCGCTTTGACCCGGGCTAAATGTTGGGATTGCACCACTGATATTCAGTGCCTGACCAGTTGTGTTATCTTCATATAAGAAGCCGTAGTCGTGGATACCCTCATAAACCCCAGCGGAAATACCTGTCTTGAAGTCTTCATGAATATCGTGTTCACCCGTTGCGGTAATCTGGGCTGCAGAAGCCAGCAATGAAGCACCGCTTAATGCGCCAGCTGCCAGTACGGCGACAGTTTTACGCGAACTGCTTTTTTTCTTTCCTTTCGTTAATTCAGAAACGACCACCCAGATACCGAGCGCCGCGTTCCAAATAATGCTGTAAACTTTGTTCATATATACCCCTTGTCTACATTCCTGTTATGTATGTGTTAATACGTTGAGTTGTTGGCTATGGTTGGCACGCGGATGTGCTACCCGGTATGTCGATTTTCGAAAATAGCGATCCCTTCCGGGCCAGGCGGAATTAAAAAATGAGCCGAAAGAAAATCTGTTAATAATTAACTGTGATTACTATCCTTAAATAAGTCAGTTACGGCTGGCTATAGTGGGAAATGGTGTACTTGAGCCGGGTGTTATTTTTACCGAGCTTTCTGGCAATGTTGCTTTTGTACGCCCCGATGGTTTTTTCACTTTTTTGTGATGCCCCGGCGATTTGTGCCAGTGACCAACCCCGGGCAAGCATCATCATCACATTGAATTCGTTGGTCGTTATTTTTGTTTGTAGTTCTTTGATATTGCGTGGATTTTTTCTGTCGATGATACGAGTGATTGTTTGCAATAGCTGATCAAGACTGGTGTCCTGATCGAGGAACTGCAGGGCCATTCCGCACACTGTTTGAAAAATAGAAAAAGTGGCTTCATCGGCTAACACGATGATCGTTGTGGATGGTCGTATAGCCATGTTGCGGATAATCCTGGCATATTTTAAAAAATCTGACTTGTCAGGATTAATAATGATGCAATCCGTTTCATAAGATAGCGTTTGGACGGCAGAAAGCGTCTGGGAGGAATGGTACGCGATATCAATATATAATGATGAGCCACGTAGGATTTCTCGCATGCCAAGCCACGGGTAAAGTGAGTCACCCAAAAAAACAGCCTTAGACATAACGATCTCCTTGAAATTTTGGTGCAAGCAGTCGCCTCTTTTTTTGGTTAAAAAAGAGTTTCTCGCGATGCATGAAATGTTAATTAATTCTCGTATGCCCTAAATAATTCAAGTTACAGGAAGTCCGGGGAGAGAATTCCCTGGCGTACAGATACTATGTGGCTGAGGTGAACTAACGCAGCCAACGCATATGTAACTTGAAGTATGACGGGTATATTT
>OKVX01001105.1_pt1 | contig 11850 bp, 13 predicted proteins | sample 1606941 | NCBI WGS metagenome assembly OKVX01 (sample SAMN03281016, study PRJEB24777) | human gut metagenome | isolation source: fecal sample PR161 from 1 month old female Malay infant, caesarean... | reverse complement strand
GCGCTAATGCATCAATAGAAGGTATTTTCAAAGCATTCAATGAGGCTGCCAGTGGTAAAAACGAGGGGGTTATGGCAGCGATGGCGCAAATTGGTGCTCAAATCCAAAAAAACAGCGATGGTTCAGTAAATACCCTTAAAACACTGGAGTCTATCGCAAAAATTTTTCCAACCTTGCGACCTGAACAGCAGAAGTCCGCCGCTGATGCACTTGGGCTGACGCCCGAATTGCTGGCGCTAATGCGTGACGGTGAGCGCATGAAAAAGCTGCTGGCGAAATCGGATGAATTTGGTCTGACTGTGGATCCGGCACTAAATCAGCAATTGAGTGAAGTGAACGGCACTATGAATGAGCTCAGCGCATCCTGGGATGGTCTGTGGCAACGTTCAAAAAACAAGGCACTTAAGACCATTCTTTCGGATGGTTCAGTCAAAGACGGCCTTGAAGGTGTTACCGATCTGTTCACTAATGGTGATTTTACTGGGCTGTCTCATGCTCTCGGTTTTATCAACAGCAATGATGCTGAGAAACTACGGCGCATTCAGAACGATAAGGAACTTTATAACAGCTTACCCCGCAGTGAACGTGGGCAGGTTGACGCGGGTTTCATGACTGATGCTGTAAGAAAGCGGTACGATGCGAATTACCGCTCGACCGATTCTGCGATTCAATTGCAGAATGACTTATCCGCTATCAGCCAGCCACAATCCAACGTTGCACGCGGCAATGTTCCTTACGGGGAAACAAGGAATAACGCAATTGGCTTCAGAAATAATAATCCCGGTAATTTGAGGGCTGCAGCAAACGCAACGGGTAAAAATGGCGGATTTTCTACCTTTGCGAATGATGCCGACGGAAGAGCTGCAATGGCGAGACAGCTGATGTTGTATGGTGACAGGGGGAATAATACTCTGGATGGGATTATTCATACCTATGCTCCGCAATCAGAGAATAATACTCGTGCATATATTGATTCCGTATCAAAAAGTACTGGGTTTGGAGCGCAGCAGCGTATTAATCTCCACGATCCTGATGTGTTAAAAACACTGATGGCAGCAATGATTAAACATGAAAGCGGAGCACAGCCGTATACCGAAAATGAACTGAGCGATTCTGTCCGGACGGCCATCATTGACGATCGGTGGAAGGGTTTACGTAGCCCGGAAGTTCTGGCTCAACAGCGATATGATATTATCTCAGGTTCGCAAACTGGAAATCGTGACTCCAGCACTCTTAGTAACCAGAGTGATGAAACTGATATTCTCTCAGGCTCGCAGAACAGAAACCGGGAATCCATCATTCTGAGTGATACGGGTAAGAAAAGTGATGAAAGTGTACTCGGCGACAATCTGGCTAAGTCTCTTAAAGAGGCAATGTCAGAACAACCACTTAAGCTCGAAATCACAATGGTTAATGATAAGGGTGAGCGAAAAACCTATAATGCGGAAAATAATGGCAGAATAACAACGGCCATGAATTACTGATCACTGTCGTCATTTCGTTAAGGAAGAAGTTATGAATGAAAAAGTTTTTGGAGCAAAAGCCATTTAGACTCCAAAGGTTTTTGCGCTTGTTTACCTGGTAATTGGCATTTTCCTCGTTTTTTCTGTTGTCTCAATGAATTTCACGGCGATTACGATATCGGTGGTAAGTGCATTGCTTTTACGTGTGCTTTATGAGTTCCTAATGAACTCATTCAAGGCGACTGAGCATCTTTACAGGATCGCCGAATCTCTTGACCGTAATGGATCCAGCGATAAATAGATAAGTCATTTCAGTGCATATGTAAACCGCCGACATGGCGGTTTTTTTATTTCCGGAGGCGTGATGCCGTCAATTATCCAGGACGCAATAACTTCTCTTTTGGGGGGAGATGCCAGCGATGACTGGCAGGGGCAGTTACGGCCCAGCTCATTCAGAGGTGTGCCATTTGCAATTGTTGCTGAGGAAGGGAGCCACGGCCGACGCCAGGCGGTACATGAATATCCCTACCGTGATACAGCCTGGATAGAGGATATCGGGCGGGCAACACGGCGATTTGTTATTCGCGGTTTCTTGATCCAGAACAGCCAGGTTTACGGCGGCGGCGATGCTATCACGCAGCGCCAGTCACTGATTGAAGCCTGTGAACAAAAAGGTAGCGGTACGCTTGTCCATCCGACACTGGGCGAATTAACGGTTTCCATCCCTGAGAATGGTTTGCGTATTTCCGGTTCGATGGAGAACGGGCGAGTATTTGAATTTACCCTGATGGCAATTGAATCAGGGCTTAAAGTGTTTGCTGTCACGGGCAGTACCGTTGCAGGCGCCACGGTGAAAACCAACTATCTGAAACTGGTCAGCACTGCTGTGCTGAGCACGATTGCCAGGGTTAAGAGTGAAATCCGCGGTGTCACACAGGCTATAAACACCATCAGAGGCACGGTCACGTTCTGGACTAACATGGTTGACAGCACCATCAGTCAGGTCACGAATCTCAGCAATGTCCTGAACTCCACGTTCGGGAATACCCGGTACGGACGTTACAGTAAAGGCTCTGTGGGCGGTAGTTCCTCTGCTGTTGCTGGCAAATCGTCAGTTGCTGATGTGGATGATGAGAGAGCACTGGCTGACAAGGTAACAGCCCAGTCGGTAATGGACCGGAAAAATGTTACCGACAGGTCGAGCCAGCTTAGCAGCTCCAACACACCTGATGAGTTTGTCCAGGGCGTCGCCGACGTGGTAAACGCAATTCTTAACAGCGCCGGCAGCGTTAATGACCGAATCACAGCGCTGGAAAAACTGGCTAATTCAATCAGCACGGAGTACCAGCAGTCCGACAGCAGCAAAGCGATTTCGGCGACCATGAACACGCTGATTGTTGTGCTATGTACTGGTGCCATGACCAGTGCCGCTGCGGACTCCAGACCAGCCAGTACAGACGAGGCAGAAGAGTTAACTCAACGAGTTTCTGTGCAACTTGATACGGCGCTGGTTCTGGCTGGAGACCGCGCGGACGATGATATGTATAACGCGCTTCTCGCCGTCAGATCGGCATTCCTTTCTACGATGAGTGAGCGTGCTTCTGGTCTGAGCGAGCTTCTGCAGGTTACTACCGCTCAGCCGCTTCCGGCGCTGACGCTGGCAAACCGATTATACCAGGATGCCACCCGTGCAGATGAACTGGTACAGGAAGCGCGCGTACCGCATCCGGCGTTTATGCCGACAACCATGAAGGTACTGAGGCAATGAATGCAGACAGCGATCTGGATGTTGTTTCTTTGACGGTCGACGGCAAAATCATCGAGGGGTGGGATTCTGTCCGGGTAACGCGGGGTATTGAGCGTTTTCCCTCTGATTTCGATCTTGGGCTAATGGATTACTTCCCTGGCAACGAAGATCGTCAACTCGTTGAAGAGGGAATGTCTTGTGAAGTTCGTATCGGAGATGATCTGACACTGACGGGATATGTTGATGACTGGGAACCCGCACTATCGCGCTCCCGCCATGAGGTCCGCGCCACGGGCAGGAGCAAATGTCAGGACCTGGTGGATTGCTCAGCTGAGTGGCCTAACAACGTCATTAATGCCAGTAATGCGCTTGAAATTGCTTCTCGCCTGGCATCCTACTACGGCATCACCGTAACCACGGATGTTGATGAGCTTGTGAAGGTACCCCAGTTCACTCTGAACTGGGGTGAGTCTCCGCAAGAAGTCATCGATCGGGTGGCCAGATGGTCTGCTCTGCTTTACTACGATCAGCCCGATGGAAACCTGTTACTGACCCGGGTGGGAACACGTCGTGCGGCAAGTGGGATAGCCGAAGGGGTAAATGTCGAGCAGGCATACTACCGCAAATCGATGGCTGACAGGTTTTCAGATTATGTCGGTGTATCAATGAGCGTTTCTCCAATTGCAGGGTATTCGCCTGATACGGCCTATGACGCTGTGACTCTGGCAACGGCGAGAGATCCGGAGGCCGCCCGCATGCGGTACCGAAAACATATATCGATTGTGGAAAGTACCCTGATGGCTACTCAACAGGCACAAAGTGCGATCGACTGGGAAATGAACCGGCGGTACGGACGTTCAAAACAGCTCTCGGTAACCATCGATTCCTGGCGGGATAAAGACGGGAAACTGTGGGAACCAAACACATTGATCCCCGTTGATCTTCCCACCTTACGGTTGCCGGAGACGGAATTGCTACTGGCAGAAGTCACCTATATGCGCGATGACTACGGCACCCATGCACGCATGACGCTGATGCCGCCTGAAGCATTCTCCGTTCAGCCATATGCCTTCTACCAGAACCTGGCGGGATTCAATACATGAAGCAACTATTTAAACATGCAGCGACCAGGATCGCCGGCATGCTGGGGATTGGCCGGATCACGGCTATGAAAGATGGTGGGGTGGTGCAGTCTATCCAGTACCAGACTCCGCTGGAGGTGGCCAGCGCTCCGCGGATGGCAGAATTTGGCTTTTCATCCGGCCTGCCGTCAGGGACTGACGTGGTTCTGGCTTTTATTGGCGGTGATCGTTCCAGCGCGGTGGTAATTGCGTCCAACCATCAGGGGTTCCGTCATACAGGCCTGAAAGCGGGCGAAACGGTCATGTATAACCAGTGGGGCCTTAATATTCTCCTGACGGAGAAGGGGATCTTCCTGGATGCAAAGGGCCAGAATGTTGAGGTCAATAACGCCACTAACGTGACCATCAATGCCAGCCAGGGGATCCTTGCAAATACCCCGATCCTGAGGTGCACGGGTGACATTGTTGATAACTGTGAAACCAATACCCGAACACTGAAAGAGCTGCGGGATGCACATAATGACCATGATCATGTGGTTAAAAATGCCCAGAGTGGCAATGACAATATCCGCAGCCAAAAAACAGAGGATCAGGTGACATGAGTGACATCGCTTCATTCTGGAATGTGGATGAGATGTTTGCTGACTGGCAGAAAGGGCTGGGTGAACTCACCACGGGGAACGATTTACAGACTGCAATACTGGACAGCCTGTTTACCGACAGGCTGGCGCGCGCTGACGATGATTATGAGGATAGCGATCGCCGCGGCTGGTGGGGGGATTCCGGGGAGGAATCCCAACTGGGATCCCGGCTGTGGCTGCTACGGCGGAAAAAACTGACCCCGGATGTAGCAAAAAAAGCGGAGGAATACTCGAGTGAAGCGCTCAACTGGTTAAAGGTTGATGGCGTTGTCAGCGAGGTTATTCCTGTTGCAAGGATCGTCCTGCCTGACCGGCTCAATCTCATTATCCGCTATCAGGCACCGGGGAAGGACTGGCAGGAATTCAGGTTTTACTGGATATGGGAGCAACGTTAATATGCCGTTTAAACGACCGACGCTGAGCGAACTCCGCGACGGAAACCGGAAATTTATGCAGGCGGAGCTTGAGGATGTTGGTGCGCTCCTGCGCTTCGCGAACCTGAAGGTACTGGCTGACATGGATGCGGGGATGGGGCATCTGCATTACGCCTACCTTGACTATATTGCCCTGCAGACAAACCCGTTTACCTCTACCGATGAGTATCTCGCCGGGTGGATGGCCCTTAAGCAGGTATTCAGAAAACCAGCTGCAGCGGCGAAGTCGCCTGCGGTACAGGCTAGTGGCAGTGTTGACAGTATTATCCCTGTTGGCTCGATCATTAACCGCGGGGACGGATACCAGTACCGGACGGATGCAGATCTTAAAATTCAGGCAGATGGATTTGGTATCGTCGCGGTGACGGCCATCCTGCCGGATATTACCAGTGATGTAACGGGTGGAGGCGCGCGCGGTAACGCTGATGCCGGGACCATAATGACCCTGGACGCGAATATTGCTGGCGTGGATCCACAGGTAACGTTACTGTCCGCTGCGACCGGCGGAGCCGATATTGAAACGGAAGAGGACTTTCGCAGTCGTGGCTTGCTGGCATGGCAGAATCCGCCTCAGGGTGGAAGCGACGCCGATTATAAAAAATGGGCGCTTGAGGTTTCGGGCGTCACCCGCGCGTGGGTAAAGCGGCGTCTGAACGGGGCCGGGACCGTTGGCGTGTATATCATGTGTGATCGGAATGACAATGGTGGGTTTCCGGTCGGTACCGATGGAATATCCCAACTTGAGGACTGGGGGGCTGTTAAAGCCACCGGAGACCAGCTCGCTGTCGCCGACCACATCTATCCGCAGCAGACAGACACTGCCATTGTTTTCGTATGTTCCCCGATCAAGAAAGTCATCAATATTGAAATCTCTGGGATCAAAAATGCCGACAGCACCACAGTTCAGGGGATAAAAGACGCGCTGACGGCGCTGTTTTTTGATGAAGCTAACCCTGATGGTTCTGGGAAAGTTTACCTCTCTGATATTAACGGGAGTATCGGCGGTGTTAGCGGCACGACGGGCTATATTCTTAACTCTCCGACGGCCAATATCACCTTTGCTGTTGGCGAAATTCCGGTGCTTGGCGGGGTGAATTTTGTATGAGCCTCTTTTCAAAAAATGATTATGCCGGTGCGCTTGGTGCGCTGCTACCGACGGGCAGGGCGTGGCCCCGGTCGCAAAGAACGGTACAGGCTGCGGTATTACGGGCACTGGGCAGCGCGTTTCAGCGTTCTGACAACGATGCGCAAAGCCTGATTACTGGTGCTTTTCCCCCTACAGCGACGGTAATGTTGTCAGAATGGGAAAGCTCTCTGGGGTTACCAGATGATTGTGCGATTGGTGAATCCGGTGGCGTCAGCGATCGCCAGCGCGCCGTGGTGGCAAAGTTAATCAGCACCGGCGGCCTGAACCGCGATTATTACATCCGGGTGGCTGCAGCTCTTGGTTATACCATCACTATCACACAGTTCCGGCCCGCTATGAGTGGCATGTCAGTATGCGGTGATGCGCTTAACGGTGACGAGTGGCCATTTACCTGGCGGATAAATGCGCCACAAACAACGATCAAGTATTCGCTTGCTGGCGCGTCCTACTGCGGAGATCCGCTCGCATCGTGGGGCAATAAACAACTGGAGTGTTCAATCAACAAAATTGCCCCATCCCATCTGAACATCATTTTCAATTATTCATAACTGATATTTCCCCCTCTGATTTTATCTCTTAACACTAAGTGAGGATTAACTATGCTCCGAATCGGGCAAGTCGAAGCCACTGCAACGCAGGATGGCAAATATACTGATGGAAGTGTTGCTGGTGGTATTGCCGCAACGAGGCTGCGGGCAGCAGCGTTTAATGCCATGCAGGAAGAGTTAGCGCATATCGTAGAGTCAGCAGGATTGGCGCTCGACATTAACGATATGACTCAGGTTTTAAAAGCCATTCAAAAACTCACACTGAGCCGTGCAAACCCATTTGCCGATATCAAATCAGATGGTGCAGCGGCGATTTCTACGGCTCTCACAAACCTTGGTTTAGAAGAACGCCTGAATAAAAAGTTCGATAAAACCGGCGGAACGATATCCGGGCCGGTTGAAATCAAGGCCGCAGGACGCGCACTGAAAATGACGGCGCCAAACAGTGACTCAGCAACATACCTAGAGTTTTTCGGCGGCGATACCAGCATTGCCTTCCTGGGTTTTGGTCAGGATGGAACGGATAGTCTTACTTTCGCTAACAGAAAAACGGACGTGGTACTGCGTGTCAGTAGCAATGTTTCGGTAAATGGTGTCCCTGTACTGCTTGAGACAGATAAAACACCAGTTGGAATGTTTGGTAAGTTTCCGCACAGGGCAGCACAATTACCGCCTAAATGGTATTCAGTAAATGGTGATAGATATAGCGTATCATCCCCGCAAGGCCTGGCTCTTAAATCACTTCCTGCACAATTAAAATCGGACTGGGGAATTGTGGAGTCAGGAGGAATGATTAATGTTCCCAACATTAAGCAATCGGATGGCAGAACACCATTCCTGCGGCCGGTAAACGGCACGTCCCAGCAAGTCGGCGCTGTTGTTGGAGATCAGATGCGAAATCTTACCGGCGGCGTTTATTTTCGTCAGAGACAGACTGAACCAAGCGGCTCATCAGCAATACTCTGGAATCTGGGTAGCGACGGAGAAGCTCTTACCACCAGAGAATACAGCACCACCGCAGGGCCGGTAGGATTAGCTGGCACCGGACTACAAAAAACAAATACGGTAGAACTGAATGCAAGAAACCAGGTTCCAACCGGACCGGAATTTAAGCCGCTCGATATCGGCGTGACTCTCGCAATTTACTTAGGAGTGTAATCAGATGACTGTTATTAATTATTATTTCAACCATGAACATCCGTTACGTCCGTTCACCGGGTCTGATTATGCGAACACAGATTCTTTTGCCCCTACTAATGCGTTGCGTGTTGCGCCTGAACTTAAGGCGGGGTTTCATCCGTGTGAGCGTGATGGTACATGGATTATGGTGCCGGATTATCGTGGTACAAAGGGTTATGACCTGACCACCGCGCAGGAGTCAGAGATTAAAGAGCTGGGCGAACTGCCGGACGGCGTAACGACTATTGCGCCGGATGTGGATTTTCCAAAGTGGAACGGGAAAAAGTGGGTGACAGATAACGCGGCGAAAAAGGAAAGCGATATCGCCGCGGCGGAGGCACAAAAGCAATATCTGGTCGCCGAAGCTACCGCCGCAATAGCCCCGTTACAGGATGCCGTCGATCTGGATATGGCAACAGGGGAAGAAGAATCAGCCCTGAGAGAGTGGAAAATATACCGCGTACTGGTGAACCGCGTCGATACCTCCCTCGGGGCTGCTGTGGTATGGCCTACACCACCGGCTTCACCGGCCAGATAATATCCGGAGCAGTGGATACGTCCACCGCTTCCAGTTCGTCCAGATAATCCAGCCAGGCGTTTAACGGCGCCTTTTCATCATCTTTAATACGGCCAAGTGCCAGTTTCGCCCGGAGCATTTCTGTTTCAGTGTGAACCTCAGCAATCAGATATTGCTTTTCGGCTTCCGCTTCAGACACCAACTCATCATGCGTTTTTTGGTACACAACAACCTTACCTTTGACGTACCGGTGAATTTCCGGATCGATTATTGTTCCCCCGGGTACTTCTGCCACATACAGATTTACCGGAACCAGCTTCGATACGTCATCACTGGATGAAACTATTTTCCCTGCGTCGTCATACAGAATTTTCAAGGTGTCCGGTTTAAAATTAACTTGTTGCTCGTACCAGTCTCCATCTGCGTTTTTAAGGTACGTGCAGTGCCCGTATTTTTCTGTTTCAGGCTGATATTGAATAAATTTTTTATTGAGTGACATTGACCCATGCTCCGTTAATAAGCGCCTGTAATCTGGCTACACGCAACTGACTGACAACCCAAACGCCACCACCCGGGGTTTTTGTCATAAGCATACCCACCACGATTTCGCTTGATGAAAAATCCATCCATTCATCTATTTTGCTATCAACGACACGTGGCATTGACAGTCTGAGCGCGGTGATAACTTCATTTGTGAGTGCGATAACTCCCGGTTTATTACGCACTTCAATGACAGCGCCACCACTTGTCAGCGTGGTTTTGCCTGTTGTCGTATACAGTCCTGCAACCGCGTTTCCTTCGTCATCTGCAATTTCCATCCCGTATTTGCACTGAATCGCATCACTGAACCGCTGCTTTACCGTGGCTGATTTATCGGCATAGTTGCCTGCTGTCTGGTAATTCCCTTTAGGTTGATACTTTTCCGGTAAACCAACGTTTACGAAAATGAATATCCGCCACAGCGTAATCAATACGTAACTGTGGCGGGCATTGAAAATCTTTACTCACTCACTAACCAGAATTCAGCCTCTTCAAACATTTCCTGAACAGTACGACTTATCAGTTCCTTCTCATGCTTGCTGGCGTCAGTGTTGATTGCCGGCAGTGTCATCACCGGTTTAACCCGAACATCAGCATCAGGGAAGATACGGTGAACCCTCTTGGTCAACTCGCCCAGAATGATATCTTTTGCACCGGGCAGACCATCAAAATTCCTTTTGTCATAAACGAGTTCCACGAACATTGCTCATTGCCTCTTTACTGGATGAATATACAGTATTTATACTGTGTTTTTATCCGGTATTCAAGAGAGGGCGTAAACATGGGCTTTCCTTCACCTGCTGCAGATTATGTTGAAACACGAATCTCCCTCGATCAGCAGCTAATCAGCCAGCCAGCAGCGACTTATTTCATGCGGGCATCGCGTTCACATTTCAGGGAAGGGATAATCCAGGGGGCGCTGCTTGTTGTTGATGCGTCACTTTCTCCCTGTGATGGCTCGCTGCTGATATGCGCGATAGACGGGGAATTCAGGATCAAGCGATATCGGACTCACCCTCAGCCCCACCTGGTTAATCTGGATAACGGGAGAAGGGAAGCGCTGCCAGCAGATGATGATGGTTACAGTTCTGCACCCGCTATATTCGGGGTGATCACGTACATCATTAATGATGCCAGGAATGGAGAGTTCGACGATTGCCCAGTTATGTAATGAAAAAAAAGCCCGTTTATACGGGCTTTCGTTTAGTCATTTTTTCTGGACTTTTGCAATTGTTCAAGCCTTACATGAAGTGATTTAGGGAATAGCTCTGTGTAAACTTGCCACAGTACATTCAGCGACCTGTGGCCAGTAACTTGGGCCACTTCCTCTATACTGAATCCAGCTTCAAAAAGTCTGCTGGCGCCTTCCCTTCTAAGGTCATGATATCTTAGATCCTCAATTCCAAGAGCACTTCTTACCCTTTGGAATCCTGCCGTTACGGAACTGCTTATATAAGGGAATATTAGCTCTGACTTACGCGGCTGGCGCTGGACAATATCCCAGGCTTCTCCGAGTAAAGCGACATTCATGTGGTTCCCTTCTTTTTTACGTGGATCCTTCCTGTCTCTCACCAACACTGATTTTTGTTTTTCATCGATATCATCCCATCGCAGACGGCAAACCTCGCCAATGCGCATGCATGATAAAACAGAAAACATCAGAATATCGACGAATGGGATTTTTGATCCCCGCCTTTGAGAACGTTGCTTCAGGCCTTCAATCAGCATGTCTAGTTCTTCAGATGCTGGTCGACGACTACGTCGATTTGATTTTCCAATTAACCCCAATTTTAGGAGGTGAGGGCGTGCCTCTTTTGCCGGATTGCTAGTATAGTTAATGCCATACACTGGCTTTGCACAATCTAGCACGCTTCCAAGATAGCTGACGTCGTGGCTTACGGTCGCTGGCCCGGCTCCTGCATTATTTCGCAATCGACAGTGCTCTATGACGTCATTTGCGGTTAAAGACAGCAGGGGGATAGCTGCAATGTCGCAGTCAACGAGCATATTAAGAACATAGCTTTTTGTTCGTCCCGCTTTGCCACCAGCGTTTGGATCATTAATGTATTTTTGCAACAAATCACGGACTGTTATTCCGGTTGCATCATCAGATGATGGGAGACCATAAAGATCCAGTTCCATAACCCTCTGGGATCCCCATGTTTTAGCATGCGCCTGTTTTGGGAAGGTTTTACTTTCTCTGAATGTGATAACGCCTTTTTCCTTAATAAGCACGGTACAGCGGTAGCGTGGAGTGCCATCAGATTTTAGTCGTTTCTCTATGTTATAGTATGCCATTACTCTGTCTCGTCATTTCAGGTTCCCATTCGTATGGGGGCCTGAGTGGGAACCTGATGCGAGAAAAATATACTTAAATGTCAAAAAATGCACGGTAATCTTGAAATGAATAAAACCCACCAATCCAGCGCATTGCCTGAAAATCCTGACATTCACTGGTCTGGTCGGTTTAGCGTTGCGCCGATGCTCGACTGGACGGATCGCCATTGCCGCTATTTCCTGCGTCTGCTTTCTCGCCATACGCTGCTTTACAC